>LNFM01006041.1_pt1 | contig 57198 bp, 52 predicted proteins | sample 596031 | NCBI WGS metagenome assembly LNFM01 (sample SAMN04254537, study PRJNA301005) | activated carbon metagenome | isolation source: dual media filters at the Ann Arbor, Michigan drinking water treatment plant | place: USA: Ann Arbor
GTCGTCCGCCGGCACGTAGATCGCCTGCACCGAGGTGATCGACCCCTTCTTGGTGGAGGTGATGCGTTCCTGCAGCGCGCCCATGTCGGTCGCCAGCGTGGGCTGGTAGCCCACCGCCGACGGGATGCGCCCCAGCAGCGCCGAGACCTCGGCGCCCGCCTGGGTGAAGCGGAAGATGTTGTCGATGAAGAACAGCACGTCCTGGCCCTGCTCGTCGCGGAAGTACTCCGCGATCGACAGGCCCGACAGCGCCACGCGCGCACGCGCACCCGGCGGCTCGTTCATCTGGCCATAGACCAGCGCCACCTTGGAGCCCTCGGTATTGCCCTCGTTCAGCTTGATGACGCCGGCATCGACCATCTCGTGGTACAGGTCGTTGCCCTCGCGCGTGCGCTCGCCCACGCCGGCGAAGACCGACACGCCGCCATGCGCCTTGGCGATATTGTTGATCAGTTCCTGGATGGTGACGGTCTTGCCGACGCCGGCGCCGCCGAACAGGCCGATCTTGCCACCCTTCAGATAGGGCGCCAGCAGGTCCACCACCTTGATGCCGGTGACGAGGATCTCGGCGCTCGTCGCCTGCTCGTCGAAGGACGGCGCTTCGCGGTGAATGGTGTAGGTCTTGTCGTGCGGGACGGGGCCGCGCTCATCGATCGGCTCGCCGATGACGTTCAGGATGCGCCCCAGCGTACCGACGCCCACCGGCACCGAAATGCCCGCGCCGGTGTCGATGACCTCGGTCCCGCGCACCAGGCCGTCGGTGGTGTCCATGGCGATGGTGCGAACGGTGCGCTCACCGAGGTGCTGCGCTACTTCCAGCACCAGCACCCGGTCCTCGACCTTGGTGTGCAGCGCGTTCAGGATGTTGGGCAGGTCCTGCGGGAACTGCACGTCCACCACGGCGCCCAGCACCTGCGTGACCTTGCCGACATTGTTCTTCACGATGGCAATCCCCTGCTCGATCGGCGCCGCGTCGGCGGCATCGGACTTCTTCTTCGGTGCACGCGCCATCACAGGGCCTCCGCCCCGGAGATGATCTCGATCAGCTCGCGGGTGATGTTGGCCTGGCGGGTGCGGTTGTAGTTCAGGGTGAGCTTGTTGATCATCTCACCGGCATTGCGGGTGGCGTTGTCCATCGCCTGCATCTGGCTGCCGTAGAAGCCGGCATTGGTCTCCAGGATGGCGCGGTAGATCTGCACGGCCAGGTTCTGCGGCAGCAGCGCGGCGAGGATTTCCTCCTCGGCCGGCTCGTACTCGTACTGGGCCTGCGGCCCGATCGCGATCTCGTCGTCGGCTTCCGGCAGCGCCGCCGGGATCAGCTTCTGCTCCGACGGGATCTGCGCGATCACGCTGCGAAAGCGGTTGTACAACAGCGCGCAGACATCGAATTCGCCGCTCTCGAGCATCGCGGTGATCTTGGCCGCGACCTCGGCCGCGTCCTCGAAGCCCACGACCTTCTTGCCGGCAAACGAAATCTCGCCGACGAAGCGCGACCCGAACTCCCGCTTCAGGAAGGTCGCGCCCTTGCGCCCGACCGCCAGGATCTTGACCGTCTTGCCCTGGCCTTCGAGCTCGCGGATCCGGTTGCGCGCGAAGCGCCCGATATTCGTGTTGAACGGGCCGGCCAGGCCTCGGTCGCCCGAGATCACGACCAGCAACTGCACCGCATCGCCGCCGGTGCCCACCAGCAGCCGCGGCGCGTCCGGCTGGTTCGCGACCGCGACGCCGAGCGAAGCCAGCATGCGCTCCATGCGTTCCGCATAGGGGCGCGCCGCCTCGGCACGGGACTGCGCCCGGCGCAGCTTGGCCGCGGCCACCATCTTCATCGCCTGCGTGATCTTGCGCGTGGACTTCACGCTGTTGATCCGCATGCGCAGCGCCTTGAGGCTCGCCATGTGTGGCTCTCCGCGCCTTGCCTTGTCAGCCGAAGGACTTGGCGAAGTCGTCGAGGAAGGCGACGAGCTTCGTCTCGGTTTCCTTCTTGATCTCGCGATCGGTGCGGATCGCCTCGACGATGTCGGGCGAACGCGCCTTCATGTCGGCCAGCAGCCGGCGCTCGAACTCACCCACCTGCGCGACGGTGATGCGGTCAAGATAGCCGCGCGTGCCGGCGAACAGGGAGATGACCTGCTCCTCGACCGGCACCGGCTTGTACTGCGGCTGCTTCAGGAGCTCGGTCAGGCGCGCGCCGCGAGCGAGCAGCGCCTGCGTCGTGGCATCGAGGTCGGAGGCGAACTGCGCGAAGGCCGCCATTTCGCGGTACTGCGCGAGCTCCAGTTTGATCTTCCCGGCGACCTGCTTCATCGCCTTGATCTGCGCGGCGGAACCGACGCGCGACACGCTGAGGCCGACGTTCACCGCCGGGCGAATGCCCTTGTAGAACAGTTCGGTCTCCAGGAAGATCTGCCCGTCGGTGATCGAGATGACGTTGGTCGGGATATAGGCCGACACGTCGCCCGCCTGCGTCTCGATGACCGGCAGCGCGGTGAGCGAACCCGCGCCGAAATCGTCGTTCATCTTCGCCGCGCGCTCAAGCAGGCGCGAATGCAGGTAGAACACGTCGCCCGGATAGGCCTCGCGGCCCGGCGGACGGCGCAGCAGCAGCGACATCTGGCGATACGCCACCGCCTGCTTCGACAGATCGTCGTAGAAGATGACCGCGTGCATGCCGTTGTCGCGGAAGAACTCGCCCATCGCGCAACCGGAATACGGTGCGAGGAACTGCATCGGCGCCGGGTCGGACGCGGTGGCCGCCACGACGATCGAATATTCGAGCGCGCCCTGCTCCTCGAGCGTCTTGACCAGCTGGGCCACGGTCGAGCGCTTCTGCCCGACAGCGACATAGATGCAGTAGAGCTTCTTCGACTCATCACCCGAGGCGTTGATCGGCTTCTGGTTGATGATGGTATCGATGATCACCGCGGTCTTGCCGGTCTGGCGGTCACCGATGATCAGCTCGCGCTGGCCGCGGCCGATCGGGATCAGGCTGTCGATGGCCTTGATGCCGGTCTGCATCGGCTCATGCACCGACTTGCGCGGGATGATGCCCGGCGCCTTCACCTCGACGCGCGTGCGCTTCACGTCGACCAGCGGGCCCTTGCCGTCGATCGGGTTGCCCAGCGCATCGACCACGCGCCCCAGCAGCCCCTTGCCCACCGGCACGTCCACGATCGACTGCGTGCGCGAGACGGTGTCGCCTTCGCGGATCGCCTGGTCGTTGCCGAAGATCACCACGCCGACATTGTCGGATTCGAGGTTCAGCGCCATGCCGCGCACGCCGGCGGCAGGGAATTCCACCAGCTCGCCCGACATCACGTTCTGCAGGCCGTACACGCGGGCCACGCCGTCGCCGACGGTCAGCACGGTGCCGACCTCGGCGACATTCGCCTCGGCATCGAAGCCGGCGATCTGCGCCTTCAGGATCTCCGAGATCTCGGCAGGACGGATATCCATGGTCAGGCGGCCCCTTTCATCGCGTACTGCAGGCGCTGCAGCTTTGACTTGATGCTGTTGTCGTACAGGCGGGAGCCGATCTTCACGATCAGCCCGCCCAGGATGGACGGATCGACGCTCTCGGACAGCCGCACGCCGGAATGCCCGGCCTCGGTGAGGCGCGCGACGATCTGCGTGCGCTGCGTGTCATTGAGCGGATGGGCGGTGACAACCTCGGCGGTCTGCTGGCCGCGGCGTGCCGACAGCAGCGCGCCAAAGGCCTGCGCCACGGACGGCAGCGCCGACAGGCGGCGGTTCACGATCATAACGCCGACCAGGTTGCGCACCTCGGTGCCCGTGCCAACGCGGTCGAGCACCGCGAAGGTGCCGGCGCGCTGCTTCAACGCATCCAGCCGCGGGTCGGCGATGAAGTCGCGGAAATCGGCATCCTCGCGCCACAGCGCGAGAAGTTCCTCCAGGTCGTGCGCGATGCGGTCGACCGCGCCGGGCTCGGTGGCGCGCAGGTCATCGACCAGGCCCAGCAGCGCCTGGGCATAGCGCGCAGCGGCGCCGACCGGGCTCGGGGAGGAGGGGGAGACGGTCTGGATGGTCTCGGCGGCCACGAGCGATCCCGGTCCTGGTGTGCGGCGCGTTCCGGCGAACGCGCCAAGGGTCATGGCCGCGCGGGACAGCAATCCCGGCGGCGGCGCGCGCTTAACATAGGGTGTGCCGCACCGCAACCGAGCGCGCCGCGATTTCGCGCCGCGCGCACCGTTCCGTGCCACCCTGCGGGAGATGGCGGAACGCTTCTTCGGCTGGCAGGTGGTCTGGGCGGCCTTCGCGCTGGCAGCCTTCGCCTGGGGCATCGGCTTCTACGGGCCAGGGGTCTGGCTGCAGGCGCTCAGCGCCGGGCGTGGCTGGTCGGTGGGCGCCGTCTCGGCCGCCATAACCCTGCATTTCCTGGCGAGTGCGCTGTTGGTGGCGCGGCTGCCGGCGGTGCTGGCGCGCTTCGGCCTGGTATCAGCGGTGCGCGCGGGCCTGGTGCTGTCGGCAGTGGGTGTCTGCGCCTGGGCGCTGGCGCCCGCGCCCGTCTGGCTGATGCCGGCGGCGCTGCTCACCGGGGCGGGCTGGGCCATGACCAGCGGCGCGGCCATCAATGCCATCATCAGCCGCTGGTTCGACCGCAGGCGGCCGGCGGCCCTCGCCATGGCCTATAATGGTGCGTCGATGGGCGGGATCCTGTTCGTGCCGCTGTGGGCGGCGCTGATCGCGGGATTCGGCTTCGGAATGGCGGCAATGGCGATCGCAGCGGTGGGGCTGGCGGTGCTGTGGCCGGTGGCGGGGCGATGGTTCCGGCCTGATCCCACGTCCATGGGCCTGCACCCGGATGGGGATGCGCAGCCCCCGGTTCCGCGCGCCGCCGCCACGCCGGTCGGCCCGCTGTGGTCGCAGCCGGCCTTCCGCACCTTGTCGCTGGCCTTCGCGCTGGGGCTGGTGGCGCAGATGGGCCTGCTGTCGCAGCTGTATTCGCTGATGGCGCCGGCGCTGGGGGTCAATGGGGCAGGCTGGGCGCTCAGCCTGGCGACGGTCTGCGCCGTGCTGGGCCGCACCGCGGCGGGTTCGCTGCTGCCGCCCGAGGCTAGCCGGCGCGGCGCGGCGGTACTGAATTTCCTGGTGCAGGCGGCGGGGTCGGTGGCGCTGCTGGCGGCGGGCGGCACCAGCGCGCCGCTGATGATCGCCGCCTGCGTGCTGTTCGGCCTGGGCATCGGCAACCTGCTCTCGCTGCCGCCGCTGATCGCCCAGGCGGAATGGCCGGCCGCCCAGGTCGGTGCGGTGGTGGCGCTGATCACGGCGGTGAACCAGGCCTTCTATGCCTTCGCGCCGGCGCTGTTCGGCGTGCTGCGGGACCTCGCGGGGGATTGGACGGTGGGCGCCGTGGCACTGGCGCTGCAACTGGCCGCGGCGGCGATGCTGCGTGCGCGCCGCTGACCCGCTGGACGCGCCCCGCCCCGCGCGCGAGCATCGCTGCAACCAACCCTGAGGACGTGCCATGCTCGACAACCCGCCGATGCTCACCATCCATCGCGGCCATGCGCGGCCCGACCCGGCGCTGGTGGCGGCCTTCCGTGGCGCGCAGACCTCGCATCTGGCGGATGCGATGGAGGGGCGCGGCGCGCTCGACTACCGCATCAAGCCGATGGACCCGGACAATGCGGTGTTCGCCGGGCCGGCGCTGACCGCGCTGTCCTACCCGGCGGACGTGGTCGGCGTGTACGGCGCGCTGGCGGAGGCGCAGCCGGGCGACGTGATCGTGGTGGCGAACGATGCCTATACGGCCACCGCCGTGGTCGGCGACCTGGTCGCCGGCATGATGAAGAACAAGGGCGTCGCCGCCTTCGTGACCGACGGTCTGGCGCGCGACCGGGCGGGCATCGTCGCTGCCGGGATGCCGCTGTTCGCCGCGGGCATCATGCCGGCCTCCCCGGCCGCCAACGGGCCGGGCGTGGTGGGTGCGCCGGTCACCCTCGGCGGCCAGCATGTGCGGCCCGGCGACATCATCGTGGGCGATGCCGATGGCGTGGTGGTGGTGCCGCTCGATCGCGCGCAGCAGGTCCTGGAACGCCTCGTGGCCGTGCGCGCGGCCGAGGCGAAGGCCGTCGCGTCGGTCGAGGGCGGCGCCACCGCCAATGACCGCATCCGTGCCGTCGCCGCGGCCGCGCGCATCATCGGCCCGTGAGCGGGTCCCATAGCGGCATGCCCAGTACCGCGGCGACCAGGATCAGCGCGATGCCGGCGAATCGGAAGGTTGCCTCGCTGGCGCGGCCGAACAGCGCTGACCCCGCCCACAGCCCGGCGCCATAGGCCGGGCCCGCCGCCAGCGCGAACCACACGCTGTCCATCCCGATCAGCCCGCGCCAGGCGAAGGCGGCGGTCACCGCCACGGTCAGGACGGCGAAATACAGGTTCATGTTGGCGCGGACCACGACGGCGGGCGCGTTGCGCCCCAGCCAGAACACCGCCGGCGGCACGCCGCCCAACATGGCCGCGCCGCTCATCAGCCCACCCGCCGCGCCCACGCCGAGCGTCAGCGGCACGGATCCCGGCCCGCGGTAACGCAGGCCGGACCCCAGCACCGCCACCGCGACCAGCACGAGGCCCGTCATCACCCAGCGCAATGCGACAGGGTCGCTGGCCGCCAGGATCAGCGCACCAAGGGGCACCGCGCAGATGGCGCCGCCCGACATCGCCGCCACCTCGGCCCGCGCGGCGTGGCGCCAGGCATTGGGCAGGAACACCAGGCAGGCCACGCATTCCATCAGCGCCAGCACCGGCACCGCGGTGCGCGGCCCGACCGCCGCCGAGGCCAGCGGCACGAAGACCAGCGCCGCGCCGAAGCCCGAAAAGCCGCGCGACACCCCGCCCACCAGGGCAGCGCCGGCAATGCCCAGGATCGCGCCGATCGGCGGCAGGCCGGCAAACAATCCATCCATGCCTGCGAGACTCCGCCGCCCGGCCGCCGCCGTCCAGGCCCGTCATGCAACCTGCGCTTGCAGGACCGCGCGATCCGTCCTTCCATGCCGCCGACGCCCGCGAAAAGGGGCGACAGGGAGAGAGAACGCCATGTCCTCACGACGCATCCTGCTCGGCTTTGCGGCCGCGCTGCTCGCAGCACCCGCGGTGGCGCAGGCGCCCGCACCCGCCCCGGTGCCCGGCTGGGCGGTCGGACGGCCCGAGGGGTCGACGCTGGCGCCGCATGCCGCGCGCCTGACGGTCACGCCGCTCGACCAGGTGCCGGTCGGCGCCATCCGCCTGCCGCCCGGCTTCCAGGCCGAGGTGTTCGCGCACGGCATGCCGGGCGTGCGCGCCATCGCGGAAGGCCCGAACGGCACGCTATTCGCCGGCACGCGGGCCATCGGGCGCGTCTATGCCATCACGCGCAACCCCGACGGCACGACGCGCACGCGCACCCTCCTGCAGGGCCTGGCGCAGCCGAACGGCCTCGTGATGATCGGCAACAGCCTGTACGTCTTCGCGGTCAATCGCGTGCTGCGCTACGACAACATCGAGGCGAACCTCGACAACCCGCCGGCGCCGGTGGACCTGACCGCCGCCTTCGCCCTGCCGACCGAGCAGGAACACGGTGGCAACCACCACTGGAAGTTCGCGACCCTCGGCCCCGATGGGCGCATCTACACCAATGTCGGCGTGAACTGTAACGTCTGCGACACCGACCGCGACAAGTTCGCGCTGCTGGTCTCCTTCAACCCGGATGGCAGCGGCCGTCGCATCGAGGCGCGCGGCGTGCGCAACTCGGTCGGCATGGCGCACCACCCGGTCACGCGCGAATTGTGGGCGACCAATCATGGCCGCGACTGGGCCGGCAATGACACGCCGGAGGATTCGCTCGTGCGCGTGCGCCGCAGCGGCGAGGATTTCGGCTTCCCCTATTGCCTCGGCACCTGGGCCGACCCGCAGTACAATCGTGGCCGGAACTGCAGTGAGTTCTCGCAGCCCGCCGCTCTGCTCGGCCCGCACACCGCGGTGCTGGGGATGCGCTTCTACACCGGCACCATGTTCCCCGAGCAGTACCGCAACCAGATCTTCATCGCGCGGCGCGGGTCCTGGAACCGCGAGCGCCTGAGCGGGTACGACGTGGTGGTCGCGCAGCTCGATGCGCAGGGCAACGTGACCCGGGTCGAGGAATTCCTCACCGGCCTGCGCGACGACGCCAACCAGCGCTTCGCCGACCGGCCGGTCGAGGTGCATGTGCTGCGCGACGGCTCGATGCTCGTCTCCGGCGAGCAGATGGGCGCGATCTACCGCATCACCTATCGCCGGTGAGGCTGGCGGGACTTCTGGCGGCGGCGCTGTTCGGCGCCGCCGCCGCCTTCCCCGCAGCGGCGCAGGACGCCGCCCGCGGGGCCGAGATGGCGGCGCATCGGTGCGCCAACTGCCACGGCGATGACGGGCGCAGCCGGATGGAGGGCATTCCCTCGCTTGCCGGCCAGCCGGCGCTGTTCATCACCACCCAGATGATCCTGTTCCGCGAGGGGCTGCGCCAGGTGCCCGCCATGGTGGCCTTCGCCGAGGGCCTGCCCGACCGCGACATCGAGGACCTCGCCGCGCATTTCGCATCGCTGCCGCCAGGCCCGCCCGAGGACCGCCCGGCGCGCGACCCGGCGCTGTTCGCCGCCGGGCAGGCGCTGATCGGACCGCGCAACTGCGCGGTGTGCCACCTGCCCTCGCTGGCCGGGCGCGAGCAGGTGCCGCGCATCATCGGCCAGCGGGAGGATTTCCTGGCCCGCACCATGGCGGAATACCGGGATGGCGTGCGCGTGGGCGCCGACTCCCAGATGAACGGCGCCGTGGTCGGCCTGTCGGATCCGCAGCTCGCGGCGCTGGCCCATTACCTGTCGCAGCGGGACTGAGAGCTTTGTTTTGCCCGCAGACGGCGGGCGCCGCACACCTGCGCGCCTGCCTTCGTGCCAAGCACCGGCGCGCCGGCGGCGACTGGCGGTCCGGGCGCGGTCGCGCTGTGCGCTCCCGGATCGAGGCGAGCCTTCGGCCGCACGGCCTGGACCTGCGGTGCCCGCCCGCGGCGCGGGCCACGGCATGACCCCGGCCGTGGTTGTCGTGCGGCGCCGCGCGGGCTAAGCGTCCGGCGCCATGACGCCACCACCGGACGCGTCGGCCGGGCTCGCGCCCGGCTCGTCTCGCTCACGCCATCCCGAAGGCCCGCTGCCGGCGCTGCGCGCGCTGATCGCGGCCGGCACCATCACTGCCGACCCGGCGCAGGAACTGGCGGCGGAGAAGCTGCAGGACCTCTGGCGCCGCACCCGCGGCTACGACGCCCGTACCGAACCGCCCGACACCGGCGGCTTCCTCGGCCGCTTCTTCCGCCGCAAGGCGACGGAGGAAGCCCCCGCCGGCGCACCGATGGGCCTGTACCTGGTGGGGGAAGTCGGGCGCGGGAAGTCCATGCTGATGGACCTGTTCTTCGAATCGGCCGAGGTGCCGCGCAAGAAGCGCCTGCACTTCCACCAGTTCATGCAACAGGCGCACCGGCGCATCCATGCCTGGAAGATGCGCGATGCCGATGCACCCGCCCCCACCGACATCCACGACCACGACCCGATCCCGCCGCTCGCGGATTCCATCGTGGCCGAGGCCGCGCTGCTGTGCTTCGACGAATTCCAGGTCCACGACATCGCCGACGCGATGATCCTCGGCCGGCTGTTCGAGGCGCTGTTCGCCCGCGGCGTGGTGGTGGTCGCGACATCCAACACCGCGCCCGACGACCTGTTCCGTGGCAAGCCCGGGCGCGACGCCTTCCTGCCCTTCATCCAGCTCATCAAGAAGCGGCTGGAGGTGCTGGTGATCGATTCGGCGCGGGACTACCGGCGCGAACGCATCCGCGGCCTGCCCACCTGGCACGTGCCGCCGGATGGCCGCGCGGAACGCGCGCTCGATGCCGCCTTTGGCGAACTGACCGGCGATGCGCCGCCCGCGGCGATGAAGCTGACCCTGCTGGGGCGCGCAATGGACGTGCCGCAAGCCGTGCGCGGCGTCGCCCGCTTTGCCTTCGATGAATTGTGCGGCCGTCCGCTGGGTCCGTCCGACTACCTGGCGGTGGCGACGCATTTCCACGCCCTGGTGCTGGACGGCATCCCGCGCCTGGGGCCGGAGAATTTCGACAAGGCACGGCGCTTCATCACGCTGGTCGACACGCTGTATGAACATCGCGTGAAACTGGTGGCCAGCGCCGAGGACGTACCCGACCGGCTGTACGAACGCGGCGAGAATGCCGCGATGTTCGAACGCACGGCGTCGCGCCTGGTGGAGATGCAGTCGCAGGCCTACCTGGCGTTGCCGCATCTGACCTGAGGGCTCCGGATCCTTCCGGCGGCGAGTCAAGTGACCTGGCGCACGCTTCGCGCTTTCCCTCGGCCGGCGTGATGGTTAAGGTGCGGCGCCTTTGTAACATCTGGCAATGAATGGAGAGATTCGACGCATGCGGCTCCTCGCAACTGCCCTGATCGCCCTGGCCAGCCTCACCTGGAGTGCCGCGCCCACCGAGGCACGGACGCGGGAGCAGGCGCAGGCGCAGACCCGGCAGGGGGCACCGCAGGCAAACCGGGCTTCCGCTGCCCGCGCCGCGAGGGCGCCGCAGCGGCAGGCCGCCTCCCCCACCCGCGAGGCGTCCACCCGGCCGGCAGCGCTGCGCCCGACCGCCGTCCGCCAGGCCGCCGCCAGCCCGCAGCGGGATGCCCGCGGCACGCGCCAGGCGTCGGCGACCGGTACGCGCGATGCCCGCGGCACGCGCCAGGCCACGACGCGCCAGGCCGCCACGCGCGCCGGCAACCGGCAGCAGGCGGCGGCGAATTGCCGCGGCCGCAACTGCGCCCCGCGCACCCGCACCGTGTCCTGGCAGGGCGGGCTCGAACCCGCCACGAACGCCCAGGCGCACGCCTGCCCGAGCGGCACCCTCGCGACCCTGGCGCATGGGCACGCCAATATCGTCCGCTGCATGCCCATGTAACCGGCCAGCCTTGCCGGCGGCCGGGGCGCGGAGTAGGTAGCAGCGCGTTTTTGCGCACTGCACCAGACCCGAGGAAGCCTCATGGCCCGCAAGAAGATCGCGCTCATCGGCGCCGGCAATATCGGTGGCACGCTGGCCCACCTGATCGGCCTCAAGGAACTGGGTGACGTCGTGATGTTCGACGTCTTCCCGGGCGTGGCGGCGGGCAAGGCGCTCGACATCATGCAGTCCGGCCCGGTCGACGGCTTCGATGCCGCCATGGCGGGCACGGGCGACTATGCCGACATCGCCGGCTCCGACGTGGTGATCATCACCGCCGGCTTCCCGCGCATGCCGGGCATGAGCCGCGACGACCTGGTCTCCAAGAACGCCGGCGTCATCGCCCAGGTGGCCGAGGGCGTGAAGCAGCATTGCCCGAACGCCTTCGTCATCGTCATCACCAACCCGCTGGATGCCATGGTGTGGGTGTTCCAGCAGAAGTCCGGGCTGCCGGCGAACAAGGTGGTGGGCATGGCGGGCGTGCTGGATTCCAGCCGCTTCCGGCTGTTCCTGGCGCAGGAATTCAACGTCAGCGTGGAGGACGTGACCGCCTTCGTGCTGGGCGGGCATGGCGACACCATGGTGCCGCTGACCCGCTATTCCACCGTGGCGGGCATCCCGGTGCCCGACCTGGTGAAGATGGGCTGGACCACGCAGGAGAAGGTGGACGCGATCTGCGCCCGCACCGCCAATGGCGGCGGCGAGATCGTGAAGCTGCTGGAGAAGGGCTCGGCGTTCTACGCGCCGGCGGCCTCGGCCATCGCGATGGCGGAATCCTACCTCAAGGACAAGAAGCGCGTGCTGCCCTGCGCCGCCTGGCTGACCGGCCAGTATGGCGTGAAGGACCTGTATGTGGGCGTGCCGGTGGTGATCGGCGCAGGCGGCGTGGAACGCATCGTCGAGATCGAGCTGAACGCCGCCGAGAAGGCCGCCTTCGACAAGTCCTGCGGCGCGGTGCAGGAACTCATCGACGCCTCGAAGAAGCTGGTGGGCTGATCCACCCGGGCCCGGCGGCGACGCCGGGCCCTTTTCCTGTCCGCCCCCACTGAGGGAACCCCCCGGCATGAACATCCACGAATACCAGGGCAAGGAGCTGCTGCGCCGCTATGGCGTGACGGTCCTCGACGGCCATGTCGCCTGGTCGGCCGCCGAGGCGGTGGCCGCCGCGAAGCAGCTGCCCGGCCCGGTCTATGTCGTGAAGTCGCAGATCCATGCCGGCGGCCGTGGCGCGGGGCGCTTCAAGGAAGACCCGAACGGCAAGGGCGGCGTGCGCGTCGTGAAGTCGATCGAGGATGTCCGCGCCGCGGCGGACGCCATGATCGGCAAGACGCTGGTCACCAAGCAGACCGGTGAGCACGGCAAGGTCGTGTCGCGCATCTATGTCGAGGATGGCTGCGACATCGCGCGCGAGCTGTATCTCGGCCTGCTGGTCGACCGCGACACGTCGCGCGTGACGGTCATGGCCTCGACCGAGGGCGGCATGGAGATCGAGGAGGTGGCCGAGAACCACCCCGAGAAGATCCTCAAGGTCGCGATCGACCCGGCTGCCGGCATTTCCGGCTTCCACGCCCGCAAGCTGGCCTTCGGCCTCGGCCTCGAGGGCAAGCAGGTGGCCGCCTTCACCAGATTCGTGACAGCGCTGTACGGCGCCTTCATCGAACTGGATTGCATGATCGTCGAGATCAACCCGCTGGTGGTCACCGGCAAGGGCGACATCGTCGCGCTCGACGCCAAGGTGTCGTTCGACGACAGCGCGCTGTATCGCCACAAGGATATCGAGGCGCTGCGCGACGACAGCGAGATGGATCCGAAGGAACTGGATGCCATCAAGAACGACCTGAACTACGTGGCGCTCGATGGCGAGATCGGCTGCATGGTGAACGGCGCGGGCCTCGCCATGGCCACCATGGACATCATCAAGCTGTACGGCAGCAGCCCGGCGAACTTCCTCGATGTCGGCGGTACCGCGAATGCCGCGCGCGTGACCGAGGCGTTCCGCATCATCACCTCCGACGCCAATGTGAAGGCGATCCTGGTCAACATATTCGGCGGCATCGCCAAGTGCGACATGATCGCCGAGGGCATCGTGGTGGCGAGCAAGAACCTCGACCTCAAGGTGCCGCTGGTGGTGCGGCTCGAGGGCACGAACGTGGACCTCGGCAAGAAGATCCTGGCCGAGAGCGGGCTGGCGATCATTCCGGCCGACAACCTTGCCGACGCCGCCCAAAAGGTGGTTGCGGCGGTGAATGCCGCGCGCGCCTCCGGCGCGACGAAGGGAGCCTGAATCATGGCCGTTCTCGTCGACAAGCACACCCGCGTCATGACCCAGGGCTTCACCGGGGCCCAGGGCACCTTCCACGCCTCCCAGGGCATCGCCTATGGCAGCACCTATGTCGGCGGCACCACGCCCGGCAAGGGCGGCACGATGCACCCGGAACTGAACCTGCCGGTCTTCGACACCGTGGCGGAATGCGTGGCCAGGACGCAGGCCAATGCGTCCGTCATCTACGTGCCGGCGCCCTTCGCGGCCGATGCCATCCTGGAAGCGATCGACGCGGAACTCCCGCTCATCATCTGCATCACGGAAGGCATTCCCGTGCTCGACATGGTGCGCGTGAAGCGCGCGCTGTGCGGGGCGAAGTCGATCCTGGTCGGGCCGAACTGCCCGGGCGTGATCACGCCGGAAGCCTGCAAGATCGGCATCATGCCAGGCCATATCCACAAGCGCGGATCGGTCGGCGTGGTGTCGCGTTCGGGCACCCTGACCTACGAGGCGGTGGCGCAGACCACCGCGGCGGGCCTCGGCCAGTCCTCCTGCGTGGGCATCGGCGGCGACCCGGTGAAGGGCATGGACTTCATCGACGTGCTGGAGCTGTTCCTCAAGGACGACGAGACCAAGTCCATCGTCATGATCGGCGAGATCGGCGGCCAGTCCGAGATCATGGCGGCGGAATACCTCAAGGCCGAGAATTTCGGCCCCGGCAAGCCGAACAAGCCGGTGGTCGGTTTCATCGCCGGCGCCACCGCTCCCCCGGGGCGGCGCATGGGCCATGCCGGCGCCGTCATCTCGGGCGGCAAGGACACCGCCGAGGCCAAGATGGAGGCCATGAAGGCCGCCGGGATCCATGTGGCCGACAGCCCCTCGGCGCTGGGCTCGACCATGGTGAAGGCATTGAAGGGTTGATGTGCCGGCGGGGCGATAGCCCTGCCACAAAGGCGCCATCCGCCCTATGTTAAGCCACGCCGCCGTACCCTGGACCCAGGGGCGGCGGCGACCCGCATCTGAGACCACCCGAGCGTGACATCCGGCGGCGCCGCCCGTCGGCACGGAGAAGACAATGGCCGGAGTTGAATGACCGGCGCGAATGCCGCCTATCTCGCGGACCTCTATGCCCGCTGGGCCGAGAAGCCCGACAGCGTCGACCCCTCCATGGCCGAGCTGTTCGCGGCGCTGAACGACGAGGCGCGGGCGGTGCTCACGGATGCCACCGGCGCATCCTGGGCCCCGCGCACTCGCGGTGCCTTCGGCCCCGACCCCGAGACGCCGGCCGCCGCGCGGCGCGCCACCGACAGCCCCGCCGCGCAGGCCGCGAATGCCGAGGCCGCGCGCCGCCAGGTGCTCGACAGCCTGCGCGCGCTGATGCTGATCCGCTCCTACCGCGTACGCGGGCATCTGGAAGCGCAGCTCGACCCACTCGGGCTGACCGCGCCCAAGGCGCATCCGGAACTGGACCCGCGCACCTACGGCTTCACCGAGGCCGACATGGACCGGCCGATCTTCCTCGACATGGTGCTCGGCAAGGACACCGCGACGCTGCGCGAGATCATGGCGATCTGCCGTGCCTCCTATTGCGGGCCGATCGGCGTCGAGTTCATGCACATCCAGGACCCCGACCAGAAATCCTGGATCCAGCGGCGCATCGAAGGCGCCCCCTGGCTCACCGCCTTCGACCTGGCGACCAAGACGGAACTGCTGGCCGACCTGACCAAGGCCGAGGGCTTCGAGGCGTTCTGCGCGCGGAAGTTCGTCGGCACCAAGCGCTTCGGGCTGGAGGGCGGTGAATCCACCATCCCCGCGCTGGAAGCGGTGATCGAGACCGCCGTGCCGCTCGGCGTGAACGAGGTGACCATCGGCATGGCCCATCGCGGCCGCCTCAACGTGCTGGTGAACACGGTCAGGAAGCCCTACCTGCAGGTCTTCTCCGAGTTCAAGGGAGTCGGCGCCAACCCCGACGACGTCCAGGGCTCGGGCGACGTGAAGTATCACCTCGGCACCTCGACCGACATCGAGATCGGCGGGCGCATGGTGCACCTGTCGCTGCAGCCCAACCCGTCGCACCTCGAAGCCGTCGATCCAGTCGTGGCCGGCAAGGTGCGCGCGCGTCAGGACATGGCGGGCGACACCAAGGGCCGGCGCTCCGTCATGGGCATCCTGCTGCATGGCGACGCCGCCTTCGCCGGCCAGGGCGTGGTGTACGAGACGCTGGCGATGTCGCAGCTGATCGGCTACCGCACCGGCGGCACCATCCACATCATCACCAACAATCAGATCGGCTTCACCACCGTCGCCGCGCATGCCTATTCCGGCCTGTACTGCACCGATGTGGCCAAGGCGATCCAGGCGCCGATCCTGCACGTGAACGGCGACGACCCGGAGGCCGTGCTGTTCTGCGCGAAGATGTCGGCCGAATTCCGCATGACCTTCGGCGCCGACATCGTGCTCGACATCGTCTGCTACCGCCGCCACGGCCACAACGAGGGCGACGAGCCCGCCTTCACCCAGCCCATCATGTACAACCGCATCAAGGACATGCGCACCACGCGCACGCTCTACGCCGAAAAGCTGGTGCGCGAGGGCAGCCTGACCGCCGAGGCGGCGAAGGCGATGTACGACGCCTTCAACGCCACGCTGGAACAGGCCTTCGAGGCGGCGCAATCCTTCAAGCCGAACAAGGCGGATTGGCTGGAAGGCCACTGGTCCGGCCTGAAATCCGCGACCTCCGGCGAGGAGGTCGAGAAGCTGCACGAGACCGCCGTGGCGCTCGATACGCTGCGCGAGGTGGGCGGCGCGCTGTGCCGCGTGCCGGCCGACTTCAACGCCAACCCGAAGATCGTCCGGCAGCTCGAAGCCAAGAAGCAGGCGATCGACTCCGGCGAGGGCATCGACTGGGCGACCGGCGAGGCGCTGGCCTTCGGCACCCTGCTGCTGGAAGGCCATCGCGTGCGGCTGTCCGGCGAGGACGTGCAGCGCGGCACCTTCTCCCACCGCCACGCCTACCTGATCGACCAGGCGACCCAGGCCGAATACGTCCCGCTCAACAACATCCGCGAGGGAACTCGCTGCTGGCGGAATTCGGCGTGCTCGGCTTCGACTACGGCTATTCGCTGGCCGACCCGCATACGCTGACCCTGTGGGAAGGCCAGTTCGGCGACTTCGCCAATGGCGCGCAGGTCATCATCGACCAGTTCATCGCCTCCGGTGAGACGAAGTGGCTGCGCATGTCCGGCCTGGTGATGCTGCTGCCGCATGGCTACGAGGGCCAGGGGCCGGAGCATTCCTCCGCGCGGCTCGAGCGTTATCTGCAGCTGTGCGCCGAGCGCAACATCCGGGTATGCAACTTCACCACGCCGGCCAACTACTTCCACGCGCTGCGCCGCCAGCTGAAGGCGAATTACCGCAAGCCGCTGGTGGTGATGACGCCGAAGTCGCTGCTGCGCCACAAGATGGCGGTCAGCTCGCTGGCCGAATTCGGCCCCGGCAGCGCCTTCCGCTACGTCATCCCCGAGACCGAGGCGATCGCGCCGGAGGACCAGGTGAGGCGCGTCGTGCTGTGCACCGGCAAGGTCTACTACGACCTGCTGGCCGAACGGCGCGAGAAGGGCGTCACCGACGTGGCCATCGTGCGCGTCGAGCAGATGTTCCCCTTCCCGGCGACCAGCCTGGCCAAGGCGCTCGCCCCCTATCGCAACGCCGAGGTGGTGTGGTGCCAGGAGGAGCCCGCGAACATGGGCGCCTGGACCTTCATGGACCGGCGGATCGAGACGGTGCTGAAGACGCTCGACATCACGGCGAAGCGGCCCGACTACGTCGGCCGCGAGGATGCCGCGAGCCCGGCGACGGGCCTGGCGCGCATCCACCAGCAGCAGCAGGCAGCCCTGGTGCGCGCGGCGCTCGGGCTGTGACGCGCGGCACGACCATCAACGGACGGCAGACATGACCGACATCCTGGTTCCCACGCTCGGCGAGAGCGTTTCCTCGGCGACCGTGGCGCGCTGGCTCAAGAAGGCCGGCGAGACGGTGGCGGCCGACGAGCCGCTGGTGGAGCTCGAGACCGACAAGGTCACTGTCGAGGTCAACGCCCCCTCCGCCGGCGTGCTGGAGGCCATCACCGCGGCCGAGGGGGCCGAGGTCGGACCCGGATCCGTGCTGGGGTCGATCCTCGCCGGCGGCGCGGCCGCCGCACCCAAGGCGACCGCGGTCGCACCCGCGCCGGCCCCCGCCGCGCCCGCGGTGCCGCATGTCGAGACGCCGCGCGCCGTGACCGGGCCGGTCGCCGTGCCGGGCGCGCCCTCGGGCTCGGCGCCGGCCTCGGCGCAGGGCGCAGCACCCCTGCCCGCCGCCGCCAAGATGATGGCCGAGAGCGGCGCCGCCGCCAGCGCGATCGGTTCCGGCACCGGCAAGGATGGCCGGATCACCAAGGGCGATGTGCTGGAGTATCTGGCGCGCCCCGCGCCCGCCGCTGTCGCCCCCGCCGTGCCCAAGCCCGCCCGCGCGCCGGAGCAGGGCGAGGAGCGCGTGAAGATGACGCGCCTGCGCGCCACCATCGCGCGCCGCCTGAAGGAAGCGCAGAACACCGCCGCCATGCTCACCACCTTCAGCGATGGCGCTGCGCACCGAATACAAGGACGCCTTCGAGAAGAAGCACGGCGTGAAGCTCGGCTTCATGTCCTTCTTCGTGAAGGCCTGCGTTGCCGCGCTGAAGGAATTCCCGGCGGTGAACGCCGAGATCGACGGCGACGAGTTCGTCTACAAGAACTTCGTGCACATGGGCATCGCGGTGGGCGGGCCGTCCGGCCTGGTCGTGCCCGTGGTGCGGAATGCCGACACGCTGTCCTTCGCCGAGATCGAGAAGGCCATCGGCGCCTTCGGCAGGAAGGCCCGCGACGGCGCGCTGAAGCTGGATGAACTCGCCGGCGGGTCCTTCACCATCACGAACGGCGGCATCTACGGATCGTTGATGTCCACGCCCATCCTGAACCCACCGCAGTCCGGCATCCTGGGCATGCACAAGATCCAGGAACGCCCGATGGCGATCGGCGGGAAGGTGGAGATCCGCCCGATGATGTACATCGCGCTGTCCTACGACCACCGCATCGTGGACGGGAAGGAGGCGGTCTCCTTCCTGGTGCGCGTGAAGGAAAGCATCGAGGATCCGCGGCGGCTGATGCTGGACATCTGATCCGCGTCGCCACGCCCTTGGCCGCGCCTGCCCGGCGCGGCCCAACCCAGAAAGGGGAAGAACCCATGCGAAGCCGCGACGGTCAATTCTCCGACGCTCGCCCGATCCAGCGCAGCCGTGGCGAGAAGGAAAAGCTGCTGCGCGAATTGAAGGATACGCTGGCGGGGCTGAAGCCGCACGCTTCGCCCGGCATGCGCACCACGCTGCTCGCGCGCATCCGCGAGATCGAGGCCGAACTCGGCATGAGCGGCAAGAAGTAGCCGGGGCGCGAGCGCGGTTGCGCGGCTGCCGCCGCGCGCGATGATGACGCCATGTCCCGCACCGCCATCGGCACCATCCTGCCTTCTTCCAACCGCGTGGTGGAACGCACCACCGCCGCGATCCTGCGCCACCTGCCGGGCGTGGATGGCTGCGCGGCGCGCATCCCCTACGCGCCGGATGGCAGCGGGCAGCCGGCCGGCGCCTACGACACCGAATCCTACGCCACCGCCGCGCGACTGCTCGGCCATGCCGGAGTTGCGGCGGTGTGCTGGAACGGCACGCGCGGCGCGGCCCTGGGGCTCGCGGCAGACCGCGCGCTGGTCGCCACGCTGTCGGCCGGGGCAGGCTGCCGCGCCACCACCACCGCCATCTTCACCGTGGCCCTGCTGCGGCGCTGGAACATCCGGCGCGTAGCCCTGGTGATGCCGGGCGCGGCGGCGGAAGCCGCCGCCCACGCCGCCGGCTTCGCGGCCGAGGGCATCGAGACGCTCGCGGCCCGTGGCCTCGGCTGCCCCGACAACCTCTCCGCCGCCGCCGTGCCGGATAGCGCCATCATGGACGCGGCACGGGCCCTCGCGGCCGAATCCACGCCCGACGCCATCCTGGTCTGGAGCACCAACCTCCCCGGCCTCCCGTGCATGGCGCCGCTGGAGGCGGAGCTCGGCATCCCCGTGCTGGACAGCGCGGCGCTCGGCGTGGCGGCGCTGCTGGAGGGCGCAGGCGTCGACACCGCGCCGCTCACCGCCCTCGGCCGGGTGTTCGCGACGCCCTGAAGCGATTCAGCGCCGCCGCGCGCATGCGCGCGCATGGTCCGCGCGTAGGGCCTTCGAACACCCGGAGCGCACCATGTTCCCCCGTCTCACGGCCGCCCTGTTCGCGGCGATGCTGCTGGTCCCTGGCCTGGCGCAGGCCAATCCGCTCGCCGGCACCTGGCGCACGGCCCAGGGCGGCCAGTCGGTCGAGATCACTCTTGAACCCGATGGCCGCTTCGCGCGCCGCGACCGCGGGCCGGATGGCCGCGCGATGACCGTCTCCGGCCACTGGTCCCTGCCCGATGCCGGCCCCTGGCTGCGCCTGACCATCGAGGACTGGGCCCCGCGCCGCGCCTGCGGCCTGGTCGGCTGCACGCCGATCCGCATGCTGCCCGGCGAGACCTATCGCTACGCGCTGCAGCCCGACGGGACACTGCTGCTCGAGGACACCGGCGGGCGCATCGCCCTGCGGCGGGAGGGCTGACGCCATGACCCCGCGCAAGGGCCGCGAAGGCTCCGCCCTCGCTCTCGCCGAGGATCTCGACCAGTGCCGCGCCGGCTTCGGCGCGCTGCTCGCCCGCGCCGACCTTTCGGCCGCGGCCGGGGTCGAATTGCGCCGGCGCTACGGCGAACCCCACCGCGCCTACCACGACGCCGCACATGTCGGGCTGCTCTGGCTGCGTCACCTGCTGCATGGCGGCGACGCGGCCGACCGCGACCTCGCCCTCGCCATCCTGTTCCATGATGCGATCTACGACCCGATGGCGAAGGACAATGAGGAGGCCTCCGCCGCGCTGCTCGCCGCGCTGGTGCCGGGCGACACCGCCTGGGCGCAGCACGCCATCCGCGCCACCGCCGATCACCTGGCCTATGGCGGGACGGATTGCCGGGTGCAGCGACTGCTCGACCTCGACCTCACGCCGCTGGCCGAGGCGCCGGAGGTATTCGACCGCAACACCGGCTTCCTGCGGCGCGAATACGCGGCGGTGGACGAAGCCCGCTGGCGCGCCGGGCGCGGCGCGGTGCTGGCGCGCTTCCTGGCCGCGCCGGCGATCTTCCGCACGCGCCTGTCCACCGTCTATGAAGCGCGGGCGCGGGAGAACCTCACGGCGGCGATCGCGGAGCTTCACGCGGCGGCATGAAGCGGAAGGCGCCGGCCGTCACCAGGCCGAGCGCCAGACCCTCCAGCGCCCCGCCGAACACCGCGCCGAGCAGCAGCTCCATCGGGTCCCGCGACATCGGCAGGATCAGCCAGCGCATGCTGCCGAGCAGCGTGCCGAGCAGGAAGCCGATCATCACCACGCGTGTCCAGGACGCGCGCTCCGCCACCACACGGTCGAGCACGCGGCCCTGCGCGAAGCCGAAGGACAATCCGCTCAGAACGCCCTTCAACGCGGCGCCCGCCAGCACGAAGACAACGATCGGCATGCTGCCGGCGTGCTGCGCCAGCACGCCATAGATCAGGCCCAGACCCAGGGCCGCGACGTAGCCCGCCGCGGCGGTGGCGGCGACCCAGGCTGCGAAGGGCAGGTCCGGGTAGGGCGCCCGTAGCACCGCGGCCTGCGCCGCACCCAGGCAGGCGCCGAGGATGGCGCCGGCGAGGGCCTGCAGCAGCGGCGCCAGCCGCGGGATGTCGGCAAGTCCGGGCGCGATGCCCGGCAAGACCAGCGCGTTCCACACCGTGGCCAGCACCAGGCCTACCGCGGACCCGGCGGCGCAGGCGAGGATCCAGCGGCCGGAATGGCCCGGTGGCGGCATCCAGGCGGCGCTGGAGTCCAGGATCATGGCGGGCTCAGCCCTCCCCGGGCAATGTGACCGAAAGCCAGCCGCGCGCATCCATCTCGGCGCGATCGCCCGGCAGCAGCAGGACGGTGGTGGTGTCGCTCTCGACGATGGCCGGACCGAGAATGGCCTGCCCATCGGCCAGCGCGGCGAAGTCGAAGACCGGCAGGTCGGCCGCGGCCCCGTCGAGCCGCGCGCGGCGCGTGGCCAAGCGCGCGGCTGGTGCGCGCACGCCGGCGGCATGCGGCGCGGGCATCGGCGGCAGCCGGCCGATCACCGCCAAGCGTGCATTGACCAGCACCACCTCCTCCCCGTCCAGCGCGTAGGTGAACAGGGATTCGTGGCGGGCGTGGAAGGCGTCCGTCACGCGCTGCGTCAGGCCCGGCGTGTCCCAGGCCACGGCTTCCAGCGGGACGGCGATCTCGAAGACCTGTTCGCCGTAGCGCATGTCGGCGGCGCGCTTCGTCTCGACCGTGCCGCCGAACCAGGCGCCGACGCGCGCGCGACCTTCGGATTCGAGCCCGGCCCAGATGGTGCGCAGCGCGGCATCATCCGGCACGCCGCCGGTGCCGATCTCGCTGCGCGCCATCTCGTAGCGCAAATCGGTGTGCAGCATGCCCCAGGCAGACAGCCCCGCCGCGAAGACCGGCACGGCGATGCGCGTGACGCCCAGTTCGCGCGCCACGGCGCTGGCATGCAGCCCCGCGGCACCCCCGAACGCCAGCAGCGTGAAATCGCGCGGGTCCACGCCGCGGCGCACGGTGGCGACACGGATGCCATCCGCCATGCGGACATTGGCCAGCCGATGCACCCCCTCAGCCGCCGCCATGGCATCGATGCCGAGTGCCGCACCAAGCCGCCCGAACGCCACCAGCGCGCCGTCGCGGTCGAGCGTCCGCGCACCGCCGAGGAAGTTGTCCGCATCGAGGTAGCCAAGCACCAGGTTGGCATCCGTCACCGCCGGTTCGGTGCCGCCCTGGCCATAGGCAACCGGCCCCGGCACCGCGCCCGCGCTGCGCGGGCCGACCTGCAGGGTGCCACCCGCGCCGACATGGCCGATCGAGCCGCCGCCGGCGCCGAGCGTCACGATATCCAGGCTCTCGAGCGCGATGCGTTCGCCGGCGACGGTGCGCCCGCGCCCCAGCGTCGCCTCGCCATCCTGCACCAGGGCGATGTCGGTGGAGGTGCCGCCGACATCGAAGGTGATGAGGTCCCGCCCCAATCCGCGCTGCGCCAGCGCCACCCCCGCCGCGACGCCACCCGCGGGGCCCGACAGCGCGGTCCCGGCGGCGAGCCGCGCGGCTTCCTCGACCGGCGCGACGCCGCCATGCGACAGGATCACGAAGACCGGGCCGCCGTAGCCCGCCTCGGCCAGGCGCCCGCGCAGCCGCGCGAGATACCGCGACACCACCGGCCCGACATAGGCATTCACGCAGGCGGTCGAGAAGCGCTCGAATTCCTTGATCTGCGGCAGCACCTCGGCGGAGGTGGTGACGAACACGCCGGGCAGCGCCGCGCGCACCGCATCGGCGGTGGCACGTTCGTGGCTGTCGTCGCGCCAGGAATGCAGGAAGCAGATCGCGACGGCCTCGACCTTTTCGGCCTTGAGCCTCGCGATGGCGGCATCGAGCGACGCGCGGTCGAGCGGCACCTCGACGCGCCCATCGGGGCGGATGCGTTCGCGCACGGGAAGCCGCAGGCGGCGCGGCACCAGGGCGGGCGCGGCCGGCAACCGCAGGTCGTAGCGCTCGGGCTTGAGCCCCTCGCGCATCTCGATGACGTCGCGATGCCCCTCGGTGGTGAGCATCGCGACGCGCGCACCCTTGCGTTCGAGCAACGCATTCGTCGCGACCGTGGTGCCGTGCACGATGCGCTCGGTGCGTGCCAGCAGGTCAGGCAGTGCCAGGCCGAGACGACCGGCGAGCACGGCCAGGCCGGCGATCACGCCCTCGCTCTGGTCGGCCGGCGTGCTGGCGGCCTTGGCGAGGGTGGTAGTGCCGTCGGCCGCGACGCAGACCACGTCGGTGAAGGTGCCGCCGACATCGACACCGATGCGGTAGGACATCGCCTGGCGTGCCTCGTCGCTCCGATCATCCGGCCCGCTCACAGCAGTCCCTCCTCGGCGTCCCGCGCGCGCGCCGCGGGGTCGCGCTTCTCCGGCGGCCCCCAGCCGCCGCCGCCGCCCGCGCGGACATGCAGGGTGTCTCCCGGCGCGAGGGGGATGCCGACTTCCTTGGTGCGCAGGTCGCGCGAGGTGCCGTCGGCGCGATTCAGCGTGTAGTGGTGCGGCGCCGCGTCGTGCCCGCCGAGCATCCCGGCCGCGCCGTAGCGCACACCGTCGCCGGCGGTATTCGCGACCGACGCGCCATCCGTCTCCAGCCGCATCACCAACTCGCCACCGAAGCCGCCGCGATGGGTCCCATCCCCCGCGCTGCCGGGCCGCAATTCATGCTTTTCGAAGAACAGCGGGAAGCGCGCCTCGGCCATCTCCACGCTGCCGAACTTCAGCCCGCCGGCCGAATGCCATTCGCCGGCGCTCGACCAGCCATCGCCTTTGGATGAGCCGCCGCCGCCCGGCCGCGCATGGAACAGGTGCCACACGAAGGACCGCCCCGGGCGCCGCGCGTCGCTGCCCTTGATCGCCACGCGGAAGCGCCGCCCCCAGCCGCCCATGGCGCGCTCCGGGCAGGCATTCGCCAGTGCCTTCACCACCGCTTCCACGATCTCGTTCGAGCAGTGGGAGGTGCACATGGTCACCGGCGCGCCCTCGTGCGGCCAGACGATGGTCCCCTGCCTGGCGATGATCTCGATCGGGCGGAAGCAGCCATCGTTCTTCGCCACCTCCGGGTCGAGCAGGAAGGCGATCGCCATGCGCACCGCGCTGGCCGTGTTGGGCCAGGAGGAATTGAGGAAGGACGGGACCTGCGGCGCGGAGTCCGACAGGTCCACGATGAGCGAATCACCTTTCTTCGTGACCGTGGCGCGGATCGCGATATCCTGCTGCCCGAAGCCGTCATCGTCCAGGAACGCCTCGCCCTTCCAGGTGCCCTCGGCCCAGGAGGCGATGATGCGCCGCGCATGGGCCTCCGACAGCGCCAGGATGCCCGCAGCCGCCGCTTCCGCCAGCGCCGCGCCATGCTTCGCGACCACCGAGAGCAGCCGCTTTTCGCCCAGATGCGCGGCGCCGATCATCGCCATCAGGTCGCCGCGCACCTCCCGCGGCAGGCGGGTGTTGGTGACGATCATGCGCACCAGGTCGGCGCGCGGCACGCGGTTCTGCCCGAGCAGGATCGGCGGCAGGCGCAGCCCTTCCTGGAAGATCTCGGTCGCGGCGGGGTTGTAGGCGCCGTGCGTGCCGCCGCCGATATCGGTGTGGTGCGCGCGCACCACCGACCAGAACAGCAGCCGCCCCTCCGCGAAGACCGGCACGATGATGGTCAGGTCCGGCAAATGCGACCCGCCGTGATACGGGTCGTTCAGCAGGTAGATGTCGCCTTCCTGCACCGCGTTGCCGAAGGCATCGACCACCGCCTGCACGGCGAAGGGCATCGCACCGACATGAATCGGGATATGGTCCGCCTGGGCCAGCAGCCGCGCCTGCGAATCGCACAGCGCGATCGAGAAGTCGCGGGACGAATTCAGGATCTGCGAATAGGCGGTGCGCAGCATCGCCTCGCCCATTTCCTCGACAATGGCGCGGAAGCGGTTGTCGAGGACGGACAGCGTCACGGGATCGGGCGTGGTCATGGGGCGGAACGCTCCGGCGGCCCGGCGCCGCCGTCAAGGCTTCGCAGCACGCGCGCGGCGCGCCATCATCGGGTCAACCAGGGAAGGAAGCGCCATGACCGTCACCGTCGAGACCCCCGACCTGCGCATCGTCACGGATGGGCTGCGCTTTCCCGAAGGCCCGGTCTGCATGGCGGATGGCTCGGTTGCGCTGGTCGAGATCGAGGCGCGGCGCATCACCCGCGTCGCCGCGAACGGGGCGAAATCCACCATCACGACCGTGACCGGCGCGCCCAACGGCCTGGCGCTGGGGCCTGCCGGTAAGCTGTACGTCTGCAACAATGGCGGATTTTCCTGGCATGAGGAACCGGGCCTGCTGCGGCCCGGCTTCCAGGCGGCGGACTACTCCGGCGGGCGGATCGAACGCGTCGATCCCGCCACCGGCGCGGTCGAGACACTGATCCGCGCCGTCGATGGCCGCCCGCTGCGCGGCCCCAACGACCTGATGTTCGACGCCCATGGCGGCTTCTGGTTCAGCGACCTCGGCAAGGTGCGCGCGCGCGACCGCGACCATGGCGGGGCGTATTGGGCGAAGGCGGATGGCACCGGCGCGGTCGAGGCTGCCTTCCCGATCTTCGGCGGCGCCAACGGCATCGGCATCAGCCCGGACGGCAAGACGATGTATGTGGCGGAGACCGAGACCGGCCGGCTCTGGGCATGGGATGTCGAGGCGCCCGGGAAGCTGCGCAAGGAAGCCTGGCCGTCATCGAATGGCGGCCGCGTGCTCTGCCAGTTCCCCGGCTACCGGCGGCTCGATTCCATCGCCATCGCGGCCTCCGGCAACATCATCGTGGCCACGCTGGTGGCCGGCGAGATCACCACCGTCTCGCCCGCCGGCGAGATCCTGCGCGTGGTGAAGATGCCCGAACGCATGCCGACGAACATCTGTTTCGGCGGGGCCGACATGCGCACCGCGTATATCACGCTGTCGACCAGCGGAAAGCTGGTCGCGATGCAATGGGACGAGCCGGGATTCCGCCTGCCGCACGGTTGACAGCGGCGCCTTCACGGGCGGAGGCTCCGCGCCACAAGGGCGACGCCACAAGGCGCCAGCCCGCATGAGGGAGTTATCGTCCATGCCCGGTCCCAAGATCGGCCGCCGCGGCGCGCTTGCCGCCGGCCTCGCGCTCCCCTTCATCCGCCCCGCGATCGCCCAGACCGCCGAGCCTTACGTCATGGGCTCGCTGTTCCCCATGAGCGGGCCGAGCGCCGAATTCGGCGAGGCCTTCACCCGCGGCGCGCAGGTGGCGCTCCAGCACATCGCCGCCGACAACCTGCTGCGCCGCCCGGTGCGTCTGCAATCCGAGGACAGCCAGGCGCTGCCGCAGCCCTCCGTGGTCGGCATGAACAAGCTGATCAGCGTGGACCGCGCGCATTGGGTGCTGGTGTCCTGGACCGCGACGTCCAAGGCGGTCGCGCCGATCGGCGACCGCGCCAAGACCATCATGGTGAATGGCGGCGCGGTGGGGCCCGACCTGGCGGGGCTGTCGCCCTATTTTTGGAACGTCATCGCGCTGGCACATCTGGAAGTGCAGGTGATGGTGCCGTTCCTGGTGCGGCAGCGGAACGCCAGGCGCGTCGCGCTGATCTATGTGGACGACCCGCTGGGCGATGGCATCCTGGGCCAGCTGCGCGGCACGCTGCCGCGCCATGGCGGCGAGCTGGTGGGCAGCTTCTCGGTGCCGCGCGCCGCGCAGCAATTCGGCCCCGTGGTGGCGCGGGTGCGCCAGACCCGCCCCGATGCGGTCTATGTCGCATCCTTCGGTGCGCAGAATGCGCAGATCGTGAAGGCGCTGCGCGACAATGGCGTGACGCAGACGATCTGCTCCTACTCCGCCTTCGGCATCGACAGCCTGCGCACCATGCCCGAGGCCGAGGGCGCGCTGTTCACCTCGCAGAAGCTGGACCTGACCGGCGCGCATGCGCTGACCAGCCGCTTTGCCACCGACTTCCGGGCGCGTTTTGGCCAGCCGCCGCTGGTCTACCACGCCAACTACTACAACGCGGCCTACCTGTTCGGGCTGCTGGCCAAGCAGGTGGAAACCGCCGGCGGCACGGTGAACGGCGACAGCCTGCGGGCCGCCATGCTGGCCACCCGCAAATTCGACCTGGTCGGCGGCGAAGGCGAGTTCGACGAGCAGGGCAACATGCTTACGCAGATGCAGGTCAACGAGATCCGCGGCCAGCAATTCGTCGCCATCGGCTGAACGGGACCGCCCCGTGCTGTTCCTGCAACTGCTGCTCAACGGGCTGCAGGTGGGCGCGATCTATGCGCTCACCGCGGCGGGCTTCGCGCTGATCTTCGGCGCGACGAAGATCTTCCACGTCGCGCACGGCACCGCTTTCACCATCGCCGGCTACGTGTTCCTGTTCGCCTGGCGGGCGGGATGGCCTGGCTGGGCGGGGGCAGCGGCGGCGGTGCTGGCGGCGATGGCCTTCGGCGTGGCGATGGAACGCTACGTCTATCGTCCGATCCAGCGGCACGAGGGATCCTTCTTCACGGTCTTCGTCGCGGCCTTCGGCGTCGGCATCGTGGTGCAGAACGTGATCGGCATGATCGCCGGGCGCGGCTTCGCCACGGTGGACACGCCGCTGTCCTTCTCGGCCGAGATCCTGCCGGATGTGTTCGTCGCCCCCATGCTGTGGATCTCGCTGGCGACGGCGGCGGTGCTGTTCATCGCGCTCACAGTGTTCCTGACGCGCCATCCGGCGGGGGTGGGGCTACGCGCGCTGTCGCAGAACCCGGACCTGGTGCGCACCTACGGGCTGTCGTCGAATGGGCTGTCGGTATTGGCGTTTGCGATCGGCTCGGCGCTCGCGGCCCCGGCGGCGATCGTCACGGTGATGACCACCGGGTTGAACGAGGCGATCGGCCACCAGGTCATGCTGATCTCGATCGCTGCGACCATCGTGGGCGGCATCGGCTCGCTGCGCGGGGCAGCGCTGGCCGGCATGATGCTGGGCATCGCGGAAAGCCTCGCCTTGCAATTCGTCGATACGCAATGGGCGGAGGCGGTGTCCTTCCTCGTGCTGTTCGGCTTCATCATCTTTCGCCCGAGCGGCATCTTCGGCGTGGTGCAGACGCGATGACGGCCTTCCTGCTGAACCTGGCCACGCTCGCCGCGATCTCCGGCATCCTGGCCTCCACGCTGAACTTCATCGTCGGCTATGCGGGCATCTTCTCGGTCGCGCATGCGGTGTTCTTCGGGCTGGGGGCCTATGGCGGCGCGCAGGTGGCGCTGCTGCTGGTGCCGGACCCCTTCCTGGCCTGCTTCGTGGCCGCGTTGATCGCGGGCGGGCTGTCGCTGTGCCTGGCGCTTCCGGCACTGCGCGTGCGGGGCGAATATTTCGTCGCCGCGTCGCTCGGCTTGCAGATGGTGGCGGCGACGCTGTTCGCGGAGCTGAAGCCGCTGACGGGCGGCATCGGCGGCTTGGTGGGCATTCCGCGCCCCGAGATTTTCGGCACCGTGGTCCCGGTGCTGCCGCTGGCACTGGCTGCGCTCGCGCTCATCCTGTTCCTCACCGCCCGGCTGCAACGCGGCGCTTTCGGGCGCACGCTGCAATCCATCCGCGACGCCGACAGCGCGGCCGAGGCGCTGGGCAAGAACGTCAATGCCGCGAAGACCCTCGCGGTCGCCTTCGCCTGCGCCGGTGCGGGCGTGGCGGGCGCGCTCTATGCGCTGCACCTGTCCTTCATCAACGTGGAATCCTTCACGCTCGACCAGTCGATCCAGATCATGGCGATGGTCATCATCGGCGGCACCGGCACGCTCTGGGGGCCGCTGGTGGGTGCCATCATGCTGCTGTCGCTGCCCGCCGTGCTGTCCTTCATCCCCTTCATCCCGCCGACCGAGGTCGGCGCCGTGCAGCAGATCATCTACGGCCTCGCGATGACGCTGCTGATGATCTTCCGCCCCGCCGGCCTGGTCGGCGACCAGACCAAGGGGAGGTCCACCTCGTGACCGAGGTGCTGCTGAAATCCGAGAACCTGGCGCGCGCCTTCGGCGGCGTGCAGGCGGTGGCGGGCGTCTCGCTCTCGCTGCCGGCGGGGCAGGTGACCGCTCTCGTCGGGCCGAATGGCGCGGGCAAGACCACCACCTTCAACCTCATCACCGGCAATCTCCGCGCCGATTCCGGCACCGCGCATGTCCGCGGCAAGCCGGTCATGGGGCTGAAGCCCTGGCAGGTGGCGCGGCTGGGCGTTGCGCGATCCTTCCAGGACCTGCGGCTGTTCACCCACATGACGGTACGCGAGAACGTGCTGGCAGCGACCGAGACCGCGGCGTGGTTCTGGCAGCCCGGCGGCGCCCGCGCGCGGGCCACCCGGGAAGACCGCGCGGTGACCGCGCTTGAGGCCACGGGCCTGTCCGCGCTTGCCGATGCGCGGGCGGTGGACCTAGCCTATGCCGAGCGAAAGTTCCTCTCGATGGCACGCGTCCTGGCGGCCGATGCCGATATCTGGCTGCTCGACGAACCGGCCTCGGGGCTCGACCTGTCGTCGCGGCTGCGCTTCGGAGAATTGCTGCGCGCCGCCACCGCGCGCGGCGTCGCCATCTGCCTGATCGAGCACAACCTGGACGTGGTGGCGGAACTGTCCGATCGCATCGCCTTCCTCGACCAGGGCCGCGTGTTGGCAGAGGGCGACCCGCAATCGATCCTGCGCGACCCGGCGCTGGCAGCGATCTATTTCGGCGATCGCCCACAGGAGGCGGCATGAGCCCGGCGAGCACCGACGGTCTGAAGCGGCCGGGCCAGGCACAGGCACCCGCGATCCAGGCGCTTGGCCTCACCGCCGGCTTCGGCGGACGCGACGTGCTGCAGGATGTCTCGCTCACGCTGAACGATGGCGAGATCCTGTGTCTGATTGGCCACAACGGGGCGGGCAAATCGACGCTGCTGCGCGTGCTGTTCGGGCTGCATAGGCCCTCGGCCGGTACGTTGCGCGTGTTCGGCGAACAACCGGGCCAGCACAGCCCGGCGGCGATGGGCGCGGCCGGCGTCGCGCTGGTGCCCGAGGGGCGCGGCGTATTCCCCGACCTCACGGTCGAAGAGATCTTCGGCCTCGCCTTGTGGTCGGCCGGCGTGCCGAAATCCGGCCAGCGCGAACGCGTGGACGAAGTCCTGGACGTGCTGCCGCGCATCAAGGAGTTCCGCACCCGGCGCGCCGGCACGCTGTCGGGCGGGCAACAGCAGATGGTCTCGATCGGCCGCGCGCTGCTGACCCGCCCGCGTGTTCTGCTGCTCGACGAACCCTCGATCGGCCTGGCGCCGAAGCTGTTCCAGGACCTGATCCGCCCGATCGCGGCCCTGCGCGAATCGCGCGGCATGGCGATCCTGCTGGTGGAGCAGAACGTGCGCGAGGCCTTCGCCGTCTCCGACCGCGTGCTGGTGATGCGCTCGGGGAAATTCATCTTCGAGGGGGCGCCGAGCGAACTCGACGACCACGCGAAGCTGATGGAGCTGTTCTAGCGACGGTGGCCCGACACTTCGGCGCCGGCATCCGGCGCCAACCGCGCATGCAGCGGCACCGAGGCCAGCACAACCACCGCCGCGACCACGAAGCCCCAGGAGAAATCCGCCACCGCCAGCGCGCCGCGGCCCGACAGCGCCAATGACGCCTCCAGCGTGGTCGTCGCCAGCACCACCCCCAGCGCCGGCGTCAATTGCTGCAATGTCCCGTATAACGCCGTCGCGGCCGACATGCGTTCCGTCGGCACATCGGCGAAGGCGAGGGTGTTCAGCGCGGTGAACTGCAGGCTGCGCGCCAGGCCGCCGGCGGCCAGCAGCAGGAAGATCGCCGCGGCGGGCCAGGCCGGCGTCAACAGCGCAAGTGCCGCGATACCCGCCGCGGCCACCACGCCATTGCCGACAAGCGCGGCGCGGAATCCCGTGCGCTTCAGCAGCGGCCGCACCAGCGGCTTCATCGCGAAGGCACCCAGCGCCGTGGCGAAGGACACGAAGCCGGATTGCGATGCGCTCATGCCGAAGCCGATCTGCAGCATGACCGGTATCAGGAAGGGCACCGCGCCCGCACCGCTGCGGAAAATGCTGCCCGCCAGCGCAGGGTCGCGAAAACTCGCGATTCGGAACAGCGAGAGATCCACCGCCGGGCGCGCCCGCCGCCGCATGTGGCGCACCGCCATCACGCCGGCGCCCAGCCCCAGCGCCAACGCCACCACCGAGACCCAGCCCGGAACGACGTGGCGCCCGACCGTCTCGATCCCGAACATCACCAGCGCCAGCGCAGCACCGGTCAGCGCAAGGCCCACCAGGTCCGGTGGCCCTGGGCGTGTCGGCGCCACGGCGGGGATCTTCCATGCCACCAGCACGAAGCCGATCAGCCCGATCGGCACGTTGATCCAGAACACCGCGCGCCAGGAGAACAAGTCGGTCAGCACGCCGCCCAGCGGCGGCCCCGTCACCGGCCCCAGCAGCGCGGGCATGGTCAGCCAGGCCATGGCGGACAGCATGTCCTTCTTCGGCACGTCGCGCAGCAGCAGCAGGCGCCCGACCGGCACCATCATCGCCCCGCCGATACCCTGCAGGATGCGAAAGCCGACCAGCTCGCCCAGGCTTTGCGCGCGGCCGCACAGCACCGATGCCGCGACAAACACCAGGATGGCCAGCATGAACACGCGCTTGGCGCCGAAGCGGTCGGCGATCCAGGCGGAGAACGGGATGAACACCGTCAGCGCGACCAGGTAGGATGTGATGGCCGCGCCCAGCCGCGCGGGGTCCTCGTTCAGGTCGCGCGCCATGGCGGGCAGCGCGGTCGCCAGCACCGCGCTGTCCAGGTTCTGCATGAACAGCGCGGAGGCGACGATCAGCGCGATGCCGATCGCTCACGGGGCCAGGATCACGCGACCGGCACTGCGGCGTTCACGCACCTCGGCCATCGCCTCGCGGAACTGCGCGAGCGGGAAGGTGGCGTGGACTTCCGGCCGCAACGCGCCGGCCTGCCACCACGCCATCAGTTGCACCCACAATGCGCGCGCGCGGGGCGCATGTAATGCGCGTCTGTCGCCGGGCGACCAGCCGACATAGGTGCCCCAGTTCACCCCCGCGACCGCGATGTTCTTCAGCAGCAGCAGGTTGGCCGCGACGGTCGGGATGCCGCCGCCGGCGAAGCCGATCACCACCAGCGTGCCGCCATCGGCGAGGCAGCGCAGCGATTCATCGAAACTCGGGCCGCCGATGGTATCCAGAACGCAGGCCACGCCGCCGCCGGTCGCCGCGACCACCGCGTCGCGGAACGGCAACGCGCTGTCCAGCACCACATCCGCGCCGCGCGCGCGCAGCACCTCATGCTTCGCTGCCCCCGCGCGCGCCACGACCCGCGCGCCCATCGCCTTCGCGATCTCCACCCCCGCCAGGCCGACGCCGCCTGCCGCGCCTTGCACCAGCACCCACTCGCCCGGCGCAACCCGCGCACGCCACAGCAGGGCCGAACCGGCGGTGGGGTACGAGATCGGGAAGGCCACCGCCGGTTCCAGCGGCAGCCCATCCGGGATCGGCACGACATGGATGTCGTCCGCCACCGCTTCCTCGGCATAGCCACCCCAGTCGAGCACGGCGAAGACACGCGTGCCGGGTGGCGGGGCCTCTGCATCGGATGCCGCTTCGATCACGGTGCCGACCACCTCCGTGCCCGGCACGAAGGGCAGCGGCGGTCGGCGCTGATACTTCCCCGCCACCACCAGCTGCGTTGCGAAGGATACGCCCGCGCCCTCCACGCGAATGCGCACACCACGCGGGCGCATGGCCGGCGGCGCGATGTCCTTCAACTCCAGCGCATCGAAGTCGCGCCAGGATTCGCAGACGATCGCGCGCATCATTCCATCCGGATGTTGGCGGCGCGCACGATGGCGCCGAACTTCTGCGATTCGCTGCGGCAGAAGGCGTCGAAGGCGGCGGGCGTATCGGCCACCGGGTCGGCGCCGAGCGGCGCGAGGCGCGCGCGCACCTCCGGGTCCTGCACCGCCACGGCCACGGCGCGCTGCATCCGTTCGGCGATCGCCATCGGCGTGCGCGGCGGCGCCCAGATGCCGTACCAGGTGGAGATCACCATGTCCGGGAAGCCGGCCTCGGCGGCGTTGGGCAGGTCCGGATAGACCGGCACGCGCCGCGCATTCAGCGCCGCGAGCGGCCGCAACAGCCCTTCCCGCACCGCCCCCGCGCCGGCCGGCACGCTGTCGAACATCACCTGCACATTGCCCGCGATCAGGTCCTGGATGGCCGGCCCGGCGCCGCGATAGGGGATGTGCACCATGTCCACCCCCGCGATCTGCTTGAACATCTCGCCGGCCAGGTGCTGCGCCCCGCCGATCGACGACGACGCGTAGGACACCCGCCCCGGATTGGCCTTGGCATGATCCGCGAGTTCGCGCAGCGACCGCACGGGAAGCCGCGGATTGACCAGCGCGACCAGCGGCACCATCGCCATGTTCGTCACCGGCGTGAAGTCGTTGAGCGCGTCGTACGGCAGGCTGCGGTTGATGTGCGGGATGATGACATGCGCCGAGGCGTTGACCAGCAGCACCTGCCCATCGGGCGCGGCGCGCGCCACCTCCGCCGACCCGATGGTGCCGGACGCGCCCGGCTTGTTCTCGATGACCAGCGGCTGGCCGAGCTCCTGCTGCGCGCGCATCGCCACCACGCGCCCGACCAGGTCGGTCGGCCCGCCCGGCGGATAAGGCACGATGCAGCGCACCGGGCGCGTCGGCCAGTCCTGCGCCAGCGCCGGCGTGGCCAGCGTGGCGGCAAGCACCCCGCGTCGCGTGATCCTCATGGCATCCCCTTCCCTTGTGGCGTCTTCGCGTCAGGATAGGCCCGGAAACGTGCTGGAGGAAACGCGATGGACGAGGCGATGCGCCCCTACAGGGGCATCCGCGTGCTGGATGCCGGCCAGGGCATTGCCGGCCCCTATTGCGGCATGATGCTCGCCGCCTGCGGTGCCGATGTCATCAAGCTGGAACCGGCCGAGGGCGACTGGTCGCGCGGCCTCGGTTCGGCGAAGGATGGCGTGTCGGTCATGACGGTCTGCTTCAACCGCGGCAAGCGGTCGGTCGTGCTGGACCTGAAGTCGGATGAAGGCCGCGCCGCCGCGGCGAAACTGGCCGCGCAGGCCGATGTGCTGATCGAGGCCTTCCGCCCCGGTGTCGCCGCGCGCATCGGCCTTGGCCCCGAGAACGCCAAGGCCGATGCCGTCTGCCTGTCGATCTCCGGTTTCGGGCAGTCCGGCCCGTATCGCGAACGGCCCTGCACGGATTCCGTCGCGCAGGCCTTCTCAGGCTTCGTCGCGCTGAATGCCGGTGCGGACGGCGCGCCGCACAAGGCCGGCCCTTTCATCGCCGACATGGCGACGGGCATCCACGCCTTCGCCGCGGTGCAGGTGGCGCTGGCCGCGCGCCTGCAGGACAACGCGCCGCGCCGGCGCATCATCGACATGTCGCTCATGGCGGCGGCGTCGAACCTGCTGACGCACCAGATCGGCGAATGGGGCTACCAGGGCAAATCCGCCGCGCCGCCGAACGCTCCTGCCGGCGCCTACCAGGCCGCCGACGGCGCCTGGGTGATGATCACGCTGGTGCGCGAAGCCGAGTGGCTCACGATCTGCGACGTGATCGACATCCCGGACGCGAAGTCCGATCCGCGCTTCGCGTCCTTCCCGCTGCGCTGGGAGAATCGCGAGGCGCTGTATGCCATCGTGCGCGCCGCCTTCGCCAAGCGGGACTCCGCGGATTGGGTGGCGCGGCTGCAGGGCGCCCGGCTGCTGGCGGACCGCGTGAACTCACCGCTCGACTGGCTGGCGAATGAACACGTCGTCGCCACCGGCGCCGCCACCCGCATCCCGCAGCCGCAGCTGGGCGAGGTCCCGGTGCCCATGCTGCCCGGCCTCGGCCACTGGCACGCGCTGGCGCCGGCGCTGGGGCAGCACACGGCTGAAATCCTCGCGGAACTCGGCGCGTGAGCCTGGCAGCGGCGATCGCGGCGGAAACCCCGCGCGTCGCGGCGATGCTCGATGCGCTGGCGGCGATCGGCGCCGACCCGCCCGGCATCACGCGCCACGCCTTCGACGACCGCGAGAACGCGGCGCATGCGCTCGCCATCGCCGAAGCGCGGCGGCTGGGGCTCGACATCACGCAGGACGCCGCGGCGAATCTCTATTTCACCTGGCCGGGTACCGACCGCGCCGCGCCGCGCATTCTGCTGGGGTCGCATTTCGACAGCGTGCGCCATGGCGGCAACTTCGACGGCGCGGCGGGCGTGATCGCCGCACTCGCCGCTGTCTCCGCCCTGCACGCCAGCGGCTTCGTCCCGCGCGCCGATATCACCATCGCGGCGTTCCGCTGCGAGGAAGCGGTCTGGTTCGGCCTCGGCCTGGTCGGCAGCCGCGCCGCGCTCGGCATCCTGCCGCCCGATGCGCTGGATCGTCGGCGCGCCGATACCGGGCTGACGCTGGCCGATCACATCGCGCGTTGCGGCGGCGACGCGTCCGCCATCGCCCCCGGCCGCCGCCTGTTGCCGGAAGGGCCGATCCGTTGCTTCCTCGAAGCGCATATCGAACAGGCGCCCTCGCTGCTCGAGGCCGGGGTGCCGATCGGCATCTGCACCGGCATCCCGGGCAACATCCGCCACGCCGCCATCCGCATCACCGGCGAGGACGCGCATGTCGGCCTGCCCCGCCGCTTCCGTCGCGACGCCGCGCTGGCGGGCGCCGAGATCTTCACCGCCCTGGATGCGCTCTGGGCGGAGGAAGACGCGGCCGGCCGCGCCATGGCAGTCACCATCGGCCGCTTCCACACCGATGCGGCGAAGCACGAAATCACCGTCGTGGCCGGCGACTTCACGTTTTCGATCGACCTGCGCGCCTACGACGCCGACCACCTGGCTGCGCTGGAACGCCGCTTTCACACCATCCTCGATGCCACCGCGGCGCGCCGGGGCGTCACCATCGATCGCGGCGCGCGCAACGCCGCACCGCTCGGGCCGTGCGATGCGGCGCTGCAGGCATCTCTCGCCGCCGCGGCCGCGCGCATGGGCGTGGCGACCACGCCGCTGGGTTCGCCAGCCAGTCACGATGCCGCGAACTTCGCCGCGCAGGGCATCCCGACCGGCCTGCTGCTGATCCGCAACGCGCATGGCAGCCATAACCCACGGGAAGCGATGGACACTGCTGACCTGATGGCCGCCGCCGCGACCTTCGCCGCCTTCCTGCGCGACGCGGACTGACCGCCCCGCGCCGGGCCGCCGCGGCCTGAAGTCCTTCATCCGGCACCGCGACCGTGTCGCTCTCGTCACGTGCGCTGCGCCGCGCGCCATGGCATGCTCGCCGCGCCGCGTGCCACGACTGGAACCGCACCACATGCGCCTGATCCGCCTGCTGCTTCTCCTTGCGCTCGCCATGCCGGGCCTTGCGGCCGCGCAGAGCTTCGACCTCCCGGGGCTGGGGCGCGACGCCACCGCCTACCTGCAGGAGATGCAGCGCCGCTTCCCCGCCGGGGCGTCGCCGCAGCAGCGCGCGGCAGCGGAATTGCGGGCCGGCCAAGCCGAGGGCAGGCGCGACTACACCGCCGCCGCCACCGCCTGGGAAGAACGCATCGGCATGGGGCAGCCGATCACGCCCGGCCACTGGCTGTCGCTGGCCCAGGCGCAACTCGCCAACACCCCGCCCAACAACCAGCGCGCCTTGCAGGCCGGCTGGCGCGCCTTCCAGCTCGCCCCCTATGGCGAGCCCGAGGTCGCCCCGCTCATCGTGATCGCCGAGGCGCTGCGCCGCCTCAACCGCCCGGTCCAGCAGATCGAGGCGCTGGAAGCCATCCTGGAACGCACCGACAGCCCCGAGCACCGCCAGCGCCTGGAAGCCGCGCGCCGCGCCGCCGGCATGCTGGTGCGCCGCGTCACACCCGAATCCGATGCCGACCCTGCCCGCGCCTGCATCGCCTTCACCAACCCGCCGGCGCGCCGCACCGACTGGCAGCCGCAGGACTGGGTGCGCGCCGACCCGCCGATCCCGGGCCTGGCGGTGGAGCGCGAGGGCGACCTGCTCTGCGTCGCCGGCCTGCCCTGGGGGGCGACCACGCGCGTCATCCTGCGCGCCGGCCTGCCCGGCGAGGACCGCCAGAACCTACGCCAGGACACCGCCGTGGGCATCGCCGTGCCCAACCGCGACCCGCGCATCGCCTTCGACACCAGCGCCTTCATCCTGCCGCGCGGGCAGGAACCCCGCGTGGGCGTGGCCACCGTCAATGTCACCGGCATGACCATGCGCATCGTGCGGGTGGCCGAGCGCAACCTGGTGCCGCTGCGCCGCGACTGGACGCCGGGCGAGGGCCTGGAATCCTGGTCCGCCAGCAGCATCAGCGAGGAGATGGGCCGCGTCCTGTGGGAAGGCCGCGCGGAACTGCAGCGCGTGGAACCCAACCGCACCCACCGCTCCATCCTGCCGCTGCCCGATGTGCTGCGATCCGCCGGGCCGGGCGCCTACCTGCTGGTGCTGCGCCAGGATGAATCGCGCCGCGGCGGCGGCGAGACGGCAGCCCTGCCCTTCTTCGTCACCGATATCGGCCTGACAGCCTGGCGCGGCGCCGATGGCCTGGCCGTGCAGGCACGCTCCCTGCAATCCGCTGCCCTCACCACCGGCCTGCGCATCATGCTGATGGCCCGCAACAACGAGATCCTGGCCGAGGCCCGTACCGGCGCCGATGGGCTCGTGCGTTTCCCGGTCGCGCTGATGCGCGGAACCGGGCCGATGGCACCGGTGGCCGTGCATGCCGAGACAACCGACGACATCGCCGCGCTGTCGCTGGAAGCCGCATCCTTCGACCTGTCGGACCGTGGTGCGACCGGCCGCCCGCATCCCGGCCCGGTCGACGCCTTCCTGTGGCTCGACCGCGGCATCTACCGGCCGGGCGAGACGGTGAACGCCGCCGCGCTGATCCGCGACCCCGCCGGCCAGCCGCTCGACCTGCCGATCCGGCTGCGCCTGCGCCGGCCAAACGGCCAGGTCGCCGCCGAGATCGTACCGCCGCGCCAGGATGGCGGCGCCATCTATTGGCCGCTGCGCCTGTCCGCCGGCGCGCCCTTCGGCCAATGGGTGATCGAGGCACTCACCGACCCCAGCGCGCCGCCGATCGGCCGCACCACCTTCCGCGTCGATGCCTTCGTGCCCGAACGCCTGGAAGTGAACGCCGGCCCCGTGCCCGGCCCGCTGGTGCCCGGCCGCGCGCTGGAAGTCCCGGTCACCGCGCGTTTCCTGTATGGCGCGCCGGGTTCGGGCCTGTCCGGCACGGCGGAACTTCGCCTGGTGCACGACCCGGAGCCCTTCGAGGCCTGGCGCGGCTGGCGCTTCGGCCTGGCGCAGGAGCAGTTCGCGCCCGACCTGATCCCCTTCGAAATCCCCGAGACGAACGAACAGGGCGCGACCACGCTCTCGCTCACGCTGCCGCAGCCGCCCGACACCACGCGCCCGGTGCGCGCCGAGGTGGCCGTGTCGGTCAGCGAACCAGGCGGGCGCGAAACCCGCACCCGCTTCACCGTGCCGGTGCGCGCCCGCGCCGCGCTGGTCGGCGTGCGCCCCGCCTTCGAGGGTGACGCGGTCGATGCCGGTGGCGAAGCGGCCTTCGACATCGCCGCCGTTTCGCCCGAGGGCGCCGCCGTGCCCGCCTCGCTCCGCGTGCGCCTGGTGCGCGAACGGCCGAACTGGCGGATCGTGGTGCGCGGGTCGATCGCGCGCTGGGAGACCGTGTGGCGCGACGAGCCGGTCGATGCGCAGGAGGTCCGCGTGGTTGCCGGCCAGCCGACGCGCTTCGCGCGTTCGCTCGGCTTCGGGCGCTACCGGCTGGAAGTGTCCGACGCCAATGGCCTCGGCATCACCTCCATCCGCTTCCGCTCCGGCTATGCCGGCGTGGAATCCGCCGAGATACCCGACCGCGTCGACATCGCTGCCGACCGCCGCGCCTATGCACCCGGGGAGAGCGCACGCATCCGCATCACCCCGCCCTTCGCCGGGCGCGCCTCCGTCGCCGTGCTGACCGACCGGCTGGTGGCCCTGCGCGAGGTCGAGGTGACCACCGCCGGCACCGAGGTCGAAATCCCCGTCGACGCGTCCTGGGGTCCCGGCGCCTATGTCGCCGTGACGGTATTCCGCGCCGGCGAGACCCGCAGCGGCCAGGCGGGGCGCGGCCTTGGCCTCGCCTGGGTCGGCATCGACCCGGCGCCGCGCACGCTGGGTGTCGCGATCGAATCCCCCGAACGCATCCGCCCGCGCCAGCGCATCGAGGTGCCGGTGCGCGTGACCAATGCGAACGGCCCCGTGCTGCTGACGCTGGCTGCGGTGGATGAGGGCATCCTGCGCCTGACCAACTTCGCCAACCCCGACCCGGCGGCGCATTTCCTGTCTCGCCGGCGGCTCGGCGTGGATATCCGCGACGATTACGGCCGGCTGATCGCCCCCGCCGAAGGCGAACTGGCGCTGCTGCGCCAGGGCGGCGACGAGGATGCCGCGGCCGACGCGCTGCAACCCCCGCAGCGCCTGGTCTCGCTGTTCTCCGGCGTGGTGCGCGCCGGGCCAGACGGCGTCGCGATGGTGCCGCTCGACATCCCCGACTTCGCGGGCGAATTGCGCCTGATGGTCGTGGCCTGGGAAGGCACGCGCGTTGGTGCATCGGCGCGCGCCATGACGGTGCGCGACCAGGTGGTGGCGGAAGCCCTGCTGCCGCGCTTCCTCGCCCCCGGCGACGAAGCGCAGCTCTCCGTGCTGCTGCACAATATCGAATTGCCGGCCGGTGAGATCGTGGCCGAGATCACGGCCAGCGGCGGGCTCGCCATCAATGGCCCGACGCGTCTCGCGGCGAACCTCGCCACCGGTGCGCGCGCGCAGCCCTTCACCACGCTGCGCGCGAGCGAAGGCGGCGAGGGCGTCCTGCGCATCGCCGTCACCGGTCCGGGCGGATTCCGCGTGGAACGCGAAAGCCGCATCACCATCCGATCCTCGCGCCCGCGCGTGACGGAAGTGGCGGGGGTGGAACTCCCCGCCGGCGTCGAACTGCCGCTCAGCCCGCCGATCGACCGCTTCGTGCCGAACGCCTGGCGCGCCAGCGCATCCTTCGGCGCGGCGGTGCGCTACGACGTGGCGGGCATGCTGCGCGCGGTGGAGGACTTCCCGCTCTATTGCCTGGAGCAATCCGCATCGCGGGCGCTGGCGCTATCCGCCGGCATGTCGGAGGACAGCAACCAGGACCGCGCCATCCGCCTGCAGCGCGCCGTCGATTCCATCCTGGATCGCCAGCGCTTCGACGGGTCCTTCGCGATGTGGAGCGCCAGCGGCGAGACGCAGCAATGGCTCACGCCCTTCGCGGTGGAAGCGCTGGTCCGCGCCCGCACCGCCGGCGCCACCGTGCCCGAAGGCGCGCTGCGCGAAGCCCTGCGCTTCCTCGATGAAGCCATCGAGGATGCCGGCGGCGACAGCCCGCAGGACCGCGCCGCGCAGGCCTATCGCCTGCACGCCATGGCGCTGGCGGGCCAGGTGCGCCTGGGCGCGGCACGCCGCCTGATGGAAGCGCTGGCGGACATGCCCACGCAGCTCTCCCGCGCGCAGCTCGCGGCCACCTTCGCGCGCGGCGGGGATACCGCACGCGCCGAACAGGCCTTCACCGCAGCGCTGGCGGCGACCGGCCGCCGCTTCTGGTTCTACGACTACGGCAGCGCGTCGCGCGACCTGCTCGCCACCACCACCCTGTTGCGCGAATCCGGACTGCTGCCCGAACGCCTGAACCAGGTCATGTCCACCCTGCCCGGGCCGGACTTCACGCCCGACCGCACCAGCACGCAGGAACAATCCTGGGCGGTGCTGGCGGCCCAGGTGCTGGGCCAGGGCACGCGCGCCGCCACCATCGCGGTCAACGGCAACGCCCTGCCGCCACGCCCGGTGGTGATGGCCTCGCTGACCGGCCCGGGGGTCGCGCGCAACCTCGGTGCCGCCCCGGTCTGGCAGTCGGTGTCGATCAACGGCATCCCGCGCGAACCGCTGCCCGCGGCCCGCGAGGGCTTCCGTGTCACCCGTCGCTTCTTCGCGCTGAACGGCGAACCGCTGAACCTCGACCAACTGCGCCAGAACGCATCCTTCATCCTGCTGATGGAAGTGCGCAGCGAAACCAACGACCGCCACGAGGCCATGCTGATCCAGGGCCTGCCGGCCGGCTGGGAAATCGCCACCCGCCTGCCCGCCGGCGACATCGCCGGCATGCCCTGGCTGGGCACCCTCACCGAAGTCGACAGCCAGCCGGCGCTGGACGACCGCTACGCGGCGGCCATCACCATCACCCCGCAACGCCCCTTCGCCCGCGTGGCCGTCCGCCTGCGCGCGGTGACGCCCGGCACCTTCGAACTCCCGGGCGGCGAAGCGCAGGACATGTACCGGCCGGGGATCTTCGCGCGGCAGAACACGGCAAGGATCACGGTGCTGCCGTGAGAGGGGCGCGCCCTGCGCGGCGGGTGACGGAGAGGGGCTTTGCCCCTCCCCGGACCCCACCCCACCAAGGGGCTGCGGCCCCTTGGATCGCGGGTTTTGAACCGGGGAGATTGGGGAGGGGCACGGCGTGACCGTCGGGCCGGGTGGCACCGTCGATGCCCCTCCCCAATCTCCCCGATCAACTCGAGGGGTCCAGGGGCCCTTAGGCCCTTGGCGGGTGGGGTCCGGGGAGGGCAGGGCCCTCCCCGCCTTCCGTCGCGCCGGCGCAGCCCTTCTCATCGCCGTCACCGCGATCCTCGCCGTGCTGGCGCTCGACAGGAGCTTCCCGCCGGACCTGTCGCGTCTTCATGCCGCGGGTGTCGAGGTGTTCGACCGTGACGGGCGCACGTTGTCGGTTTTGCCGGCGCCGGGCGGTGTGTGGCGGTTGCGCACGGCGGTGGCTGACGTGCCGCCGGTGTTGGCGGAGTTACTGGTGGCGGCTGAGGACCGTCGCTTTCGCGGCCATCCTGGTGTCGATCTCGTGGCGCTCGGGCGGGCCGTGGTGCAGTGGGTGCGGGCGGGGCGCGTGGTGTCGGGTGGATCGACGCTGACCATGCAGGCGGCGCGGCTGCTGGAACCGCGGCCGCGCACGTTGCGCTCGAAGGCGATCGAGATGTTCCGCGCGCTGCAACTGGAGGCGCGATTCTCCAAGGACGAGATCCTCGGCATCTGGCTGACGCTGGCGCCGCAGGGTGGGAACATCGAGGGGATGCGCGCCGGGGCGCTCGCCTGGTTCGGCCGGCCGGCGGCGCGGCTGGATGCGGCGGAATCGGCGCTGCTGGTGGCGCTGGCGCGGCGACCCGCGTCGTTGCGGCCGGACCGTCACCCGGATGCGGCGCGGGCGGCGCGCGATGCGGTGCTGGCGCGCCGTGGCGGGCCGGCGGCGGGCATGTCGGAGGCCGACCGGGCGCTGTCGATCGCCGCGGCCATGCCGGAGCGTCGCCGCGACATGCCGCGCCTCGCGCCACACCTGACGCGTGAGATGGCGCGCGGGGCGACGGGCCATGTCACGCTCACGCTCGATGCATCGCTGCAACGCGCGACGGAGCGCCTCGCTGCCGAGATCCTCCCCACGCTGCCAGACCGCGCCGCGCTTGCGATCGTGGTGGCGGATGTCGCCACGCGCGAGGTGCGCGCGCTGATCGGCGGCGAATGGGGGGCGGAAGCACGCGCCGGGGCACTCGACCTCACGCGCGCGGTGCGTTCGCCGGGTTCTGCGCTGAAGCCGTTCCTCTATGCCATGGCCTTCGAACGCGGCATCGCCACGCCAGGCAGCATCGTGGCCGACCTGCCGCGGCATTTCGGCGAATACGCGCCGGAGAATTTCTCGCGCGACTTCGCCGGGCGCGTGACGGCGGCGCAGGCGCTGCGCATGTCGCTGAACCTGCCGGCGGTGGCGTTGCTCGACCAGGTGGGGGCGCTGCGCTTTGCCTCGGCGCTGAAGGCGGCGGGTGCGGTGCCGCGGTTGCCGCCGGGCGCGGATGCCTCGCTGCCGCTGGCGCTCGGCGGCGCGGGCACCACGCTGCGGGAGATGGTGGCGCTTTATGCGACCCTGGCCGACCACGGGCGCGCGCGGCCGTTGCGCCTGCTGCCCGGCCCGGCGGTGGAACCGCAGCAGGTCATCGAACGCCGCGCGGCGGACACCGTCGGCGCCATCCTGGTGCAGGGCTTCCCGGGCGGCGGGCCGACGGGCGTGGCGTGGAAGACCGGTACCTCCTGGGGCGGGCGCGATGCCTGGGCCATGGGCTTCGATGCGCGGCATGTCGCCGGCGTATGGATTGGCCGGCCCGATGGCACGGCCATGCCGGGTGCCACGGGCCGTCAAGGCGCGCTGCCGGTGCTGGCGCGCGTCTTCGCCCTGCTGCCGGACGCCCCGCGTGAGGGCCTGCGCGTGGTGGCCGACGCACCGCGCCAGACCGCACCGGCGGATCGGCTGCGCCTGCTGTTCCCGCCGCCTGGCGCGGCGCTGGCGGATGGTGCCGGGCCGGTGGTGCTGCGCGCCGCCGGCGGACGCCGGCCGCTGGCCTTCCTGGTGGATGGCGCGCCGCTGCGCACCGAACCCGCGCGCCGCGAGGTGGCCTGGACGCCACCTGGCGCCGGCGCCTATCGCGTCACGGTGCTGGATGCCGACGGCGTCGCGGCCTCGGTCGCGGTGCGCGTGCGCGGGGCGGAACCGGCGCCGGCGGGCGGCATCACCATCACGCTGGTGCCTGCCGCCGTCGCTGCGCCCGCGCCGTAGCGCGACCCCGGCGTCCCCCGCGCCGTAGCGCGACCCCGACGTTCCCCGCGCCATAGCGCGACCCCGCCGTCCCCTCCGCGCACGGCGCGACACCGCCGCCCCCGTACCGCGCCCACGCCCCGGCACGGCCGCGCCGCCCGGCCGCCGCCGCCGCCGAAACCGATTTCCGTTCCGCCACACCCCGTGGCACCGTGCCGCGCGTCACGTTCACGGAACCGCGATATGCCCGTCTTCACCGGAGCCGCCACGGCCGACACCCTTCTGGGCGGGCCGGCCGCCGACACGCTGCAGGGCCTGGGCGGCAACGACGTGCTGATCGGCGGCGACGGCAACGACCTGCTCGATGGCGGCCCCGGCGTCGACACCATGATCGGCGGCGCGGGCGACGACCTGTACCTGGTCAACGCCCTCGCAGACCGGGCGGTGGAACTGGCCGGCGGCGGCTTCGATACCATCCGCTCCATCCTCGCGATCAATCTCTCGCAGGCCTGGGCGAGCGGGATCGAGGCACTCGTCTACACCGGCGCCGCGGCCGCCACGCTGGTCGGCAACGACCTCGACAACCGCCTGACCGGTGGCGCCGCCGGCGACACGCTGCGCGGCGGCGCCGGCGCCGACACGCTGGACGGCGCGGGCGGGGCCGACCGGCTGGAAGGCGGGGTGGGCGACGATCTCTACCTGGTCGGCGCCGGCGACCTGGCGGTCGAGCAGCCGGACGAAGGCCGCGACGGCATCCTCGGCAGCGTGACAAGCCTGCTGGACGCCGGCCTCGCGCTGACGGTCGAGAACCTGTTCTACACCGGCGCGGCGGCCGCGCTGGCGGGCAACGGGCTGGACAACGTGATCGCGGGCGGGACGGGCGCGGATACGCTGTCCGGCGCGGATGGTGCGGACAGCCTGGCCGGCGGCCTCGGCGCCGATCGCGTCGAAGGCGATGCCGGCGACGACCTGCTCTCGGGCGGGCGGCTGGTCGGCACGGCCTGGAGCACGCCCATCGCCGACGCCGTGGCGGATACGCTGGTGGGCGGGGCGGGCAACGATACCTATCTCGTCACCGACCTGCTGGACGTGGTCATCGAGGGGCCGGCGGATGGCCTGCGCGACACGGTCATCGCGACCGTGGACACGGCGCTCACCCGCTATGCCGGGGTCGAGGTGCTGGTGCTGGCCGAGGGCAGCGCGGCGCGGGTCGGCGGCGGATCGGCGGGCGCCGACCTCATCATCGGCAATGCCGCCGACAATCTCCTCGCCGGCGGCGACGGCGTCGACACGCTGTCGGCCTTGGGGCTGGCCGGGCCGAACGGCACGTCGCCCGATGTGCTGGACGGCGGCGCGGGGGCGGACCTTCTGGCCGCCGTCGCGTTCACCGCTGCATCCGGGCCGGCGGGCGTGACCTTCCTCGGCGGCACCGGGAACGACACCTACGTGCTCGGCCTCGCGGGGCTTGCCGCGACCGGCTTCGACGCGGGCGGGATCGACACCGCGGTCCTGCTGGCCTCGGCCGACCTGTCGCAGATGGAGGGCATCGAGCGCATCATTCTGTCGGGGGCCGCGCTCGGCCTCACCGCCTCCGACCGGCTGGCCTTGGCGGCGGCACAGGGCGCGGTCGACGCCATCCATGTCGCGCTGACCCATCAGGCGTTCGAGGGCGCGATCGGCCCCGCGCTCGATGCCACCGGCACCGCGGGGGCGAATGCCATCCTCGGCAACGGCGCGGCGAACCGCCTGCGCGGCGGCGGCGGCAACGACACGATCCTGGGCGGCGCCGGGGCCGATACGCTGGACGGCGGCAGCGGCATCGACCGCCTGGTCGGTGGCCTGGGCAACGACGTCCTTTTCGCCGAGACCGGGGACGTGGTGGTGGAACTGGCCGGCGGCGGCTTCGATATCGTGCACTCGACGACGTTCACCTCCCTGGCGGGCCTCGCGCATATCGAGGGGCTGCAGTTCCTGGGCACGGCCGGGGTTTCGCTCGACGCCGGCCTCGGCAACGTGGCCGCCGACTTCCTCGGCGGCGGGTCGGGCGACGATTCCATCACCGGCCGCGACGGCGCCGACACGCTGGCCGGTGCGGCGGGGAACGACCTGCTCACCGGCAATTCCGGCGATGACAGCCTGTCGGCCGGCCTCGGCAACGACAGCGCGTTCGGCGCGCTCGGCGACGACCGTCTGGATGGCGGCGACGGGCAGGACTTCCTCGACGGCGGCGGCAATTTCGACACGCTGCGCGGAGGCACGGGCCGCGATACGCTGACCGGGGGCGACGGCCGCGACAGCCTGCTGGGCGAGGGCGGTGCCGATCTTCTGTTCGGCGACAGCCAGAACGACTGGCTGATCGGCGGTGCGGGCAACGACACGCTGTTCGCCGGCAGCGCCGACTTCGCCGGCGGCGGCATCGCGGCGGGCGACATCCTCTACGGCGACAACCCGTCGGTGCCGGGGATCGTTGGCGCGGACATCTTCGTCTTCGACGCGATCACCACCGCCAACGCGGTCACCGAGACCTTCAACGGCAGCGGCGTCTTCGCATTCGCCACGGCCGCGACGGTGGCGGATTTCCAGTCGGGGATCGACCGGATCCGGATCGCCAAGGAGCTTGTCGGCGACCTCGATACGGTGATCGACGGTGTCGCGACCGCCAACGCGGCCGGCACCTTCTCGGCCACGGCCGAGTTGGTGTTCTTCGCGACACCGCTGGCCAGCGCGCTCGTGGACGACCCGGCGGCAGGCTTCCTGAGCGTCTCGGCGGAGCAGGTCGATGCGGTGATCGGCAGCGCGGCAGCGGCATTGGCGGTCAACGCGACGCGGCTGTTCGTACTGGGCGACGGCAGCCACAGCGCGCTGTTCGTGTTCCAGTCCGCGAACGGCGACGCGGCGGTCACCATCGACGAGCTTTTCCTGTTCGCGGTGGTGGCGAACCTGCCCGACCCCGCCACGTCCGACTTCGCGCTGTTCTGACCCGGGCGCATCCGACCGGGCGTGACCGCGTCCGGCGCCGGCAGCATGGCGGACGCGGCCTGGCCGCCCGGCCCGCGCTACACGACCAGCCCGAAGGCCCAGATCGCCGCCACGCCGGCGCCGATCGCCGCGGCCAGGTTGCGCGTGGCGGCCTGCACCGCGACCACCACCGCCGCGGCGGCGAAGCCCTTCGCCCCCTGTATCGCCAGCGCCGGCGCGACATAGGCGATGAAGATCGGCCCCGGCAGGTGCTGCAGCGCGACCTCGACCGCGCGCGGCGGGCGGAATGCGCGGAACAGCGCGTAGCCGCCGGCGCGGCACAGATACGTCGCCAGCGCCATGCCCAGGATCGCCAGCAGCACATCCATCCGCAGCGTCATGGCGCCCGCCGCAATTCGAGCCAGGCGCCGAGCGCCGCGCCACACAGCGCGCCCGCCATCAGCGGCCAGGGCGCGGCGAGGCCCGCCGACCAGGCCAGCAGCGACACGCAGGCTGCGACGCCCCAGGGCAGCAGGTCGCGGCGCACCCCCTGCCAGACCGGCACCAGGATGGCGCAGAAGGTGGCGGTGGCGGCGAAGAACACCGGATGCCCCGGCGGCAGCCGCACCGCCGCGCCGAACACGTGGCCCAGCGCCACCGCGATCATCCAGAACAGCCACAGGGCAAGGCTCACGCCCAGCAGGAAGCCCGCATCCCGCCCGCCCCGCCGCTGGTCGGCGGCCGACAGCGCATAGGAATGGTCCACCAGCGTGGCCAGCGTGCCCCAAAGCCGCACCCCGCGCAGCCAATCGAGCCACGGCGCCAGCGCCGCACCCATCGGCGCGAGCCGCATGTTCACCACCAGCGCGGCCAGCGTGGCGCCCAGGATCGGCGCCGGGTCGGTCCACAATTCCAGCGCCAGCAGCTGGGAGGAGCCGGCGAAGACCAGTCCCGACATCAGCCAGGTCTCGAGCAGCGACAACCCCTTGGCGTCGGAGATCACGCCCACCACCAGGCCGAAGGGGAAGGTGCCGATCACCAGCGGCACCGCCTGGCGCGCCCCGCGCAGCACGCCGTGGCGGGTGAAGACGACGCGCGTGCCGCTCATGCGCCGCGCCGCGCGGCCAGCAGCCGGTCCTCCGCGGTGCCGGGGTCCATCGCCAATGCGCGTCGCGCGATGCCATGGCCGAAGCCGCCGCGCGCGAGGGCGGCCAGCGCCTTGCGCCGCGCATCGGCATCCTCGGCCGCGCGGGCGAAGGGGCCGATGCGGCGGCGGCGGCAATAGGCCAGCGCGGCGTCGAGTTCCCCTTCCTCATTGTCCGGCAGCGCGGCCGCCGCGGTCTCGGCGTCGACGCCCTTGGCGGACAGGTGCGCGGCGATGGCGCGGCGCGACCGGCCGGTGCGCGCCAGGCGCCGCGCCCGGCTGGCGGCGAAGGCGGCATCGTCCACGGCGCCGGCCTGCACCATGGCGGCCGCGACCTCGGCCGCGGCGGCGCGCGCTGCGGCGGCGGCGGGGGCGATGTGCTCGCGCGGCTGGCCTTCGGCCTCCGCGGCACGGGCCCAGCGGTCGACGCGGCGTTCCAGCACGCGCTTCAGCGCAACCTCGGTGGCCGCGAAGCGGGCAAGGTGCGCCAGCGCGGCCTCGCGGAGGCGGGACACGGTCGGGGCGTTGCCGGCGGGACGCGCCTGCCGGGGCGTGCGGCGCGACGCGCCGGTGCCGTCCTGCATCATGGCGGGCCTTGTCGCACAGGGTCGCGGACGGGGACAGATGCCGGCGCGGCAACCCCCGTCGCGGCAGCGCGTTGACCCGGCAGAGACGGAGGACGCCATGCGACCGAGATACCTCGTTGCCGTGTTGATGCTGGCGGCTGGCACGGCAGGCGCACAGCCCGTGACGCCGCCGCAGGCCGGTGGCCCGCAGCCAGGCCAGGTCGACTCCGTCGGCCGCGATGCCGGGCCGGCCAACCACCCGCCGCGCACCGACAGCCCGCATACGATCAATCGCGGGACGGACGGGTCCGCCGCGGGGCACGCGCATGATCCGGATGCGACGGGGACGACGCCACAGGGGATGCTGGGCACCTCGACAGCCGGCGCGCGAGCGCCTGGCGCGCCGGTGGTCCCGCAGCCGGCGCCAACGCCCCCGCGCTGAACTGTCTGCCGCACGGCCGCTGGCCGAAGGCCGGCCCGTAGAACGGACATTGCGCGGAGCCGTGCCAGCGGCGCAGAGACGGGTGTTGAAGACGCGCATGGCGTGCCGGGTGCCCCCGCCATCTTGGCGGGCCCGGCGGCGGCGCAGGGCGCGCGGCCGGGCTTTTCGCAATGCCCGGCAGGCTGGCGGTGCGGCGAGAAGACCTACTGCACGCAGATGACGAGTTGCGCCGAGGCGATGCTCCACCTCCAGACGTACGGCCCTGTCCGGCTCGACGGCGACCGGGATGGCGTGCCGTGCGAGCGGCTCCGTGGCCAGACCTCGCGCGACGCCTCGACACGCCGGCGCTGAACGCCTATCGGCGCGGGTCGAGGACACGAGGACCCGCCATGCCCCAGCCCGCCCACCCCGCCGCCATCAACGGCCTGACCCTTGCGCAATCCGAGACGATCGCGGCGGCCGCACTCTCCAAGGGCCGCGCGCTTGGCCTGCTGCCGCTGTGCGTCGTCGTGCTCGATGCCGGCGGCCAGCTGAAGACGGCCAAGCGCGAGGACGGCGCGTCGATCCTGCGGCCCGAGATCGCCACCGGGAAGGCCTTCGGCGCGCTGGCCATGGGGTTCGGCACACGGGAACTCGCGCGCCGCGCGCAGGCCGTTCCCGGCTTCACCAATGCGCTGTCCGACCTGACCGGCGGGCGCGCCGTGCCGGTGCCCGGCGGCGTGCTGGTGCGCGACGCGAACAACGTGCTGCTGGGCGCGGTCGGCATCAGCGGCGATGCCTCGCCCAAGGACGAGGAATGCTGCATCGCCGGCATCGAGGCGGCAGGGCTGCTCGCGGATACCGGCGATCCCGCCTGAAACACCTGCAACTTTTCGTCAGGACGGGCGTTGGGGCTGCATCGGATGACCGAGGAGACCCCCATGACCCCTACGACCCTGTTCCGCGCCACTGCCGCGGTGTTCCTCATCGGCGGCCTGGCCGCCTGCGGCGGCGGCGACCCGCCCGGTACGGCCGCGGGCCGCGCCACCGACCGCGCCATGGGCACCAACATGTCCGGCGCCTATCCCGCGCAGCGCGACGGCACCGCCGGCAACCCGCGCGGCACGGCCGCGGAGCGCGCGCTGGACACCAGCCCGCCGGTCCGCCGCAACCCGAGCAGCCCCGGGCTGTAAGCCCGCGGAGAGCGACCGGGGCCGGGAGGACATTGGTCCTCCCGGCCCTTTCGCGTTGCGTCGTCGCGACCCGCTCCCGATCTGCACGCAGCGCCCGATCGGGATCGCTGGCCGGCCCCGCGCAGGGCCCACCGCGATCCGCAGACTTTCGCGCCGGTCCGGGTTGCGGCTAGTCTCCGGCTATTCCCCGTCAGCCTCGCGATTGTCGCGGTCCGCGCGGGGAACAAGCGGAGAATGGATTCCGTGATCCCCGCCCTGATGCCGACCTACAACCGTGCCGACCTTGCTTTCGAGCGGGGTGAGGGCGCGCGCCTGTGGACGGATGACGGGCGACGATTCCTGGATTTCGGCGCCGGCATCGCGACCAGCAGCATCGGCCATGCCAATCCCCACCTGACCAAGGCGATCGCCGAGCAGGCCGGGCGGGTGATGCACGTGTCCAACCTGTATCGCATCCCTGAGGCCGAGAAGCTCGCGGCGCGCCATGTCGCCGCGTCCTTCGCCGACAGCGTCTTCTTCGGCAATTCCGGCGCCGAGGCGAACGAGGGCATGATCAAGGCCGTCCGCAAGTACCACGCTGAGACCGGCCACCCCGAGCGCTACGAGATCCTGTGTTTCGAGGGCGCCTTCCACGGGCGGACGCTGGCGACGCTCGCGGCCACCGGCAACGAGAAGTACCTGGCCGGCTTCGGCCCGCCGCTCGATGGCTTCCAGCATTTGCCCTTCGACAACATGAACGCGGTGCGATCGGCGATCAGCGCCAAGACCGCCGGCATCATGATCGAACCGGTGCAGGGCGAGGGCGGCGTGCGCCCCTGTCCCGACCGCTTCCTCCAGGAAATCCGCGCGACCTGCGACGAATACGGGCTGTTGATGGCGCTGGACGAGGTGCAGTCCGGCATGGGGCGCACCGGCAAGCTTTGGGCCCATGAATGGGCCGGAATCGAGCCGGACGTCATGTCGGCGGCCAAGGGCATCGCCGGCGGCTTCCCGCTGGGCGCGGTGCTGGCGAAGGAGAAGGTCGCCCAGTACCTCAAGCCCGGCACGCACGGGTCGACCTATGGCGGCAATCCGCTGGCCTGCGCGGCGGGCAATGCGGTGCTCGACGTGGTGCTGGCGCCGGGCTTCCTCGATGGCGTGATGCGCGTCTCGGCGCATCTGTGGCGCGGCCTCGAAGGGCTGGTGGTGAAGCATCCGTCCGTCGTGGAAGCGGTGCGCGGCCGCGGCCTGCTGTGCGGGCTCAAGCTGACGCCCGCGGTCTCCAACGGGGACATGCAGGGTGCCGCGGTGGCCGAGGGCCTGCTGACGGTCGCGGCGGGGATGAACGTGCTGCGCCTGGCGCCGCCGCTCATCATCACCGAGGCCGATGTGGACGAGGCGGTCGAACTCCTCGACCGCGCCTGCCGGCGCCTCACGCCATCGAAGGCGCAGGTGGCGGCAAAGTGAGCGCAGCGCTCAAGCCGATCGGCGGGGGGTCCAGCACCCCCCGCCACTTCCTCGAGATCATGGACTTCGACGGTGCGGCGCTGCGGCGGATGCTCGACCTCGGCGCGCGGGCCAAGCGCGGGGAGGTGGCGGGCAAGCCGCTCGCGGGCAAGACCGTGGCGCTGCTGTTCGAGAAGCCATCCACCCGCACCCGCGTGTCCTTCGAAGTGGGCGTGCGGCAGTTGGGCGGCGAGGTGGTCGTGCTGACCTCGCGCGACATGCAGATGGGCCGCGGCGAGACGCCGAAGGACACGGCGCGGGTGCTGTCGCGCTACGTGGATGCGATCATGCTGCGCACCGACGATGTGAGAAAAATCCGCGAGCTGGCGGAACACGCGACGGTGCCGGTGATCAACGGGCTGACCGACATCTCGCATCCCTGCCAGATCATGGCGGACGTGATGACCTTCGAGGAACATCGCGGCCCGATCGCCGGGCAGGTCGTCGCCTGGACGGGCGATGGCAACAATGTCGCGCAATCCTTCATCCAGGCGGCGGCGCATCGCGACGCCGAAGGAACTGGCGCCGCCCGCCGCGCTGCTCGATTGGGCGCGCGCGCAGGGGGCCAGGATCGAACTGACCAACGACCCGGCGGCGGCGGTGGCGGGCGCGCGCTGCGTCGTCACCGATGCCTGGGTGTCGATGTCGGACGAGAAGGAAGGCCGCGCGCCGCAGCGGCACAACCTGCTGGCGCCCTACCAGTTGAACGCCGCCCTGCTGGCGCAGGCGGCGCCCGATGCGATCGTGATGCACTGCCTGCCGGCGCATCGCGGCGAGGAGATCACCGACGAGGTGATGGACGGCCCGCAATCGGTGGTGTTCGACGAGGCCGAGAACCGGCTGCACGCGCAAAAGGGCGTGCTTCTGTGGGCGCTGGGCGGAGGCTGAAGGGCGCGGCCGGCGCCCCCGGTCAACCCCCACCTTGGCCCCACCCCCCCTCCCGCCCTATCTAGGCCCGGTGTCCAGCCCCACCGATCCCTCCCCCACCCCCGACTTCCTCAACCACGACCGCCCGCCGGTGCCCGACCTGGTCGTGCCGCGCGGCGTGCAGCCCTTCCATCTGCACGACCGCCCGGTGCGTGGCCGGCTGGTGCGCCTTGGCGCGCTGGCCGATGCGCTGCTGACCCGCCACGACACGCACCCGGTGGTCACCGCGCTGGCGGGCCAGGCGCTGGCGCTGACGGCGGGGCTGGCGGCGGCGCTGAAGTTCCGCGGGTCGTTCAGCCTTCAGGCCAAGGGCGACGGGCCGGTATCCATGCTCCTGGCCGACTGCACCGATGCCGGCGCGCTGCGCGGCCATGCGCGCGCCCATGACGACCGGCTCGCCGACCTCCTCGCCGAGGACGACACGCCCACCGCCGCCGCGCTTCTGGGCCAGGGCTACCTCGCCTTCACCTGCGACCAGGGCCCCGACATGGATCGCTACCAGGGCATCGTCGCCATCGAGGGCGAGACGCTGACCGCGATGACCGGGACCTATTTCCGCACCTCCGAACAGATCGCCACGCATGTCCACCTGGCCTGCGCCCGCACCGCCGGCGGCTGGCGCGCGGGCGCGCTGATCCTGGAGCGTGTCGCCGGCGAGGGCGGGCTGGGCGAGGCGATGGACCGCGACGCGCAGGACGAGGCCTGGCGCACGGCGCTTGCGCTCGCCGCCACGCTGACCGATGCCGAATTGCTGGACGATGCCCTGCCCGGCGAACGCCTGCTGTACCGGCTGTTCGCGCTGGAGGGCCTGGCGCTCGACCGCGCCCGCGCGCTGTCCTATGGCTGCCGGTGTTCGCGTGCGAAACTGTCGGGCGTACTGGCGGGGTTCGGCGAGGACGACCTCGACCACATGGCGGAGGACGGCACCATCACCATGACCTGCGAGTTCTGCAACCTCGGCTTCCGCTTCGACCGCGCCGAGCTGCGCGGCGCCGAGGGCTGAGGCGATGGCGCTGCCCCGCCGTGCCGCGCTGGGCGCGCTGCTGGCCACCGCGGCCTGCGCGCGGCCCGACGAACCGCCGCCCTCGCCCGCCGGCCCGCCCTCCTACAGCCATTTGACGCCGCTGCGGCTGTTGGTCGGGCGGATCGAGATCCAGCCCGCCGCCGACGCCACCGCGACGCGCACCATGCCGCCGGCGCCGCTGGTGCCGGCCGATGTGGTGCGGATCATGGCCGAGGAACGGCTGTCTGCCGCCGGCGGCCCGGGCCTCGCGCGCTTCCGCGTGCAGATCGCGACGCTGACGCGCGAAGCCTCCTCGGGCGGCGGCGTGTTTGCCGCGGCGACCGAACGGCTGTCCTGCACCATGCGCTGTCGGCTCGAGCTCCGTGGCGAGGATGGCAGTCCCGCCGGCTTCGCGGAGGCCGAGGTGCGCCGCGCCGCGGTGCGCCCGGCCGGCACGCAGGCCGAACGGGCCCGCGCGGCGGAGGACCTGGTGCGCGCCGCCGGCGCCGACCTCAACGTGGAATTCGAATACCAGGTCCGGCGCAACCTGCGCGCCGCGCTGGCGCCGGCAGCATCGCCGCCGGCCGTCCCCGGCGCACGGGCGCCTGCCGAACCGGCGGCACTCGACATCTGATACCCAGAAGCACGAAGATCCGACCTGCAGCCCGCGGGGCCAATCACCCGGATGGGTGCCGCGGATGCTGGCCGCCGGCGCCCGGGGGGCGCGCAGGCGGAACCGCCGTGGCATGACGCCGCGTGCACCCCCAATCCCGCTTGAGGACGACGCCATGGCCAAGATCACCGTATCGAACCCGCCCGGCGCACCGCAGCCGCAGTCGCGCTATTCGCAAGGCGTGTTGATCGAAGGCGAGGCCCGGCGCCTGGTCATCTCCGGCCAGGTTGGGCTGCGCCCCGACGGCACGCTGGTGGCGGCGCCCGAGGACCAGATGGACCAGTCGCTGGCGAACCTCGGTGCCGTGCTGGCGGCGCACGGCATGGGTCCGGCCAACATCGTGAAGATGACGGTGTTCCTGACCGACCCGCTGCTGGTGACGCATTGGCGGCGACACCGCGACGCCTTCCTGGCGGGCCATGCCCCCGCCAGCACGCTGCTGATCGTCGCCGGGCTGGCCAGCCCCGACTTCGTGGTCGAGGTGGAGGCCGAGGCGGTCGGCTGAGGCCGTTCAGAACGTCGTTCGGCGGAGCTGCTCCACGCCACCGGGCGGCAAGGCGCCACGGCGCGTCATGCAGGCGCGCCAGGCGCGCGGCAGCGCGGCCAGCAGTTCCTCCCGCACGCGCTCATCCTGCGCGAGGTTGCCGGAGGTGGCGGTGCGGGCGATGCGGCGCACCTCGGGGTCCTGCTCCGCCTCGCGCCGGCAGGCCTGGCCGTCGGGGCTGTCGTCGCGCGGCACATTGGCCCAGACACCGCCCTGCTGGCAGGCGCCCAGGACCAGCAGTGCGACCAGCGACAGCGCGCGCGCGATACCAGGGCGACATCCTGACCCACCGCTTCGGCGCCGCAGGCTCTCCGGGGACCCAAGCCGGCGCGTGCCGGCGCCCGATTGCAGGCCAGGGCAGCCAACCAACGAGTCGCTGGAATCGGCTGTTGGCTTCATGCCCCCATCCAGTCCTCGATGAGCCGGCGCGCGATCGAATCCGCGCGCGGCAGCGCGAAGCCCAGCGCCTGGTGGTTCCTGATCTGGTCGCGCGTGAACCACCGCGCGTCCTTCAACTCGTCATGGTCGATGTGGATGTCGTCGGACAGGCCCTCGGCATGGAAGCCGAGCATGATCGAGGACGGGAACGGCCACGGCTGGGAGGAATGGTACCAGACCTCGCCGACATCGATGCCGGCTTCCTCCTTCACCTCGCGGCGGACCGCTTCCTCGAGGCTCTCGCCCGGTTCCACGAAGCCCGCCAGCGTCGAATACATCGCGACATTTGGGAAACGATGCGAATGGCCGAGCAGGCAGGCATCCTCGCGCACCACCAGCATGATGACGGCGGGGTCGGTGCGCGGGAAATGCTGCGCGCCGCAGCCCTGGCAGACCATGACATGCCCCGCGCTGCGCGGTTCGCAACGCGACCCGCAGACGCCGCAGAAGCGGTGCTTGGTGCGCCAGTGCATCAGCCCGCGGGCATGGGCCAGCACGCTGGCCTCTCCCGGCGGCAGCAGCCCGGCCACCTGCCGCAGATCGGTGAAGGCGCCCATGCCATCGGGCAGCAGCGGCAAGGGATCGTCGGCAGTCGAGCAATCCACCGCGAAGACCGGGCGACCTTCCCACAGGCCGAGGAAGGCCCAGGGACCATCGGCCATGCGCACGGATTGCGCGGCGGCGCCGGTCAGCAGCACCGCCTCGGGGTGGCCGTCGGCGACGCCCTTCATCAGGCTGCGCGCGCGCCAGACCGGCGTGAACAGCGTGTCGGGATGGTTCAGCGCGGCGGCGACGAACTCGGCGTCGTCGCGCTTCTCACCGGCGCGGTCGAGCGGGCTGCCGGTATAGGCATTGGGGCGGCTGGCGGGGATGGAGAGCATGCGGGTCGAACCTGCCATGAGGCCCCGCGCGCGTCCATCCGAGGGCGCGGCGCCGCGACATCATTCCTCGGCGCATGGCGGCAAGGGGTCGGTCTGCGCCCGCGCCTTCGACGCCGTTCGGCCGGACGGCGCGGCTACCGCGCCGCTTCCTCCGCCAGACGCGCCAGCGCGGCGCGATACGTATCCTCGAACAAGGCATCGAGCGCCGGGTTCACGCCGCGGCACCCGGCGGCCACGCGCCCGGCCCAGCCGACATATTCGGTGCGCCGCGCGTGGTTCCAGTTGGCCGGCGGGCTGTCGGCGATGGCCCGCAGGTTGGAGATCTTGTCGGCCAGCTTGAGCTGCTTCGCCGCATCCGACTTCTTGGGCGCGTGGGAGACCTGCAGCGACTTGCGGATCTCCTTGGGCAGGGACTTGTCGTCGGTGGCCTCGGCGACGATGGCGGCGACGTCCTCGCCGAAGGCGGCGACCAGGTCGGCGTGGGTGCAGTCGGTGTCCTCGACCGTGTCGTGCAGCAGGCCGGCCAGGATGGCGGGCAAGGGCGCGCTGTGGTCGGCGAGCAGGCCGGCCACTTCGATGACGTGGTTGACGTAGGGTTCCGCGGCCGCGCCCTTGCGTGCCTGGCCGGCATGGGCGCGGGCGGCGAACAGCGTGGCGCGGAGAATCTCGGCGGCGGGGTCCGTGCAGGGTTTCATGGCGCCTCCTTTGTGGCTGTCGTGGCTGGGTACGCAAGGGGGACAGGCTGCGCGGGCGCGCGGGAGCGGCGGCGGTGGATGGTGTGGGTGTGGCACGACGGCGGGCGGTGCTGGCGGGGGGATTCACCGTGCCGGCGGCCGGGCGTGGCGCGCGGGGCGCAACCGGCCGTCCCCGCCCGGGCGCGCGCCGCCCGATAGGGCGCGCCGCCCGCGTGGGCAGCACGCCCCGCAATTTCTGTCCTGCCGCGGGGCGGAAGCAGTCTCAGGCGTTCATCGCGGCACGCCGCGGTCATGCCCCCACCAAGGCCGGTGGGGGCGGGATGACACCGTCAGGTGCGCATCCCGTCACCGGGCTGACGCGCCCCAGGCAAACCCGAGGCGAACGCCATCAGGTGTTCATCGCATCAAAGAAGTCCTGGTTCGTCTTGCTGTACTTCAGCTTGTCGCTCAGGAATTCCATCGCGTCCTGCGTGCCCATCGGGTTCAGGAT
>LNFM01001498.1_pt1 | contig 57162 bp, 38 predicted proteins | sample 596031 | NCBI WGS metagenome assembly LNFM01 (sample SAMN04254537, study PRJNA301005) | activated carbon metagenome | isolation source: dual media filters at the Ann Arbor, Michigan drinking water treatment plant | place: USA: Ann Arbor
GGCAGATCATCCGCTTCGCGGGCGAGCACGGGTTCACGCGCGTGCACCTGGGCATGGGCGCCGACTACGAGAAGGATCGCTTCGGCACGCGGACGATCGACAACGTCGCGTGGGTCCGGGCGCCGGACGACTTCCAGGCGGTCGAGCTCGGGGAGTTCGTGACCCGCCTCGCCACCGCGCGGGCCGAGGTGCGCGCATGAGCGGCGACGTCGTGGTCATCGGCGCCGGGCTGGCGGGGCTCACCGCCGCGGTCGAGCTGGCGAACGCGGGGCGGCGCGTCCGGGTGCTCGAGCGGCGCACGGTCGCGGGCGGGCGCTGCGGACGGTTCGTCCACGCCGATCGTCGCTTCACCGTCGGCTGCAACGACTTCGGCCGTCGCATCGTCGCCGATCTCCAGGAGCTCGGCGCGCCGGTTGCCTTCGTGCCGAGCACCGTCGACATCCACCTCGGCGGCGCGCGGATCGGCAACGCCAGCGCCCTGGGCACGATCGCCTTCGCGCTCCGCCACGCCCCGGGGCTCGTGCGTCTGGTGCGGGGCGTGCAGGCCCGGCGAGCGCCCACCGTCGGCGCGTTGATCGAGCGGCACGTCCGCGACCCGACAGTCGCGGGCCTCGTCGGGCTGATCGCCTACGCGATCGGCACGCCGCTGCACCGCTGGCGCACCGACGATCTCGCCGCCGACTTCGCGAAGGCCAACGCCTACGGCCACGATCGCACCGTCGTCCCCGAAGAGGGCGTGCAGGCGATCGTCGACGCGCTGGTGCGGCGCCTTCACGCGCAGGGCGGCGAGGTGCGAACGGACGTCGGGGGCGCGGTCGTCGATCGCGACGGCGACGCCTGGGTGATCCGCACGTCCGCGGGCGACGACGTGCGCGCCGATGCGGTGATCTCCAGCGTGCCCCCGCCCGAGCGCGCGGCAGCGGCCGAACCCGCCGGCCTCGCGGCCGTGCAGTGCCTGTTCGTGCTCGGCGGCGACTTCGACTGGGGACCCGTGCGCACGAGCATCGTGATGCCCGGCGGCGCCCCCGACTGGCTCGCCGAGCTCGACGCCGGTCAGTGGCCCGTCGACTTCGGCTTCCACGGTTTCCGGGATCACACGGACGCGGACGCGACCACCGTCACCGCGTACTTCCTCGCACCGCGCGGGGTCGGCACGTTCTCCGAGGCGCTCCGACGATCGATGCTCGGCCGCATCGTCACCGGCCTCGATCGCGTGCGGCCCGGCTTCGAGGCCGCGGTGCGAACGGCCGCGCTGCTCGACCCCGACGCATACGTCCAACGGCATGGGCTGCGCAGCGAGCTCGCGAGCCCGCGATGCGACGGCCCCGGCCCGCTGCCGACGCGGGATCCCACGACCGGTATCCTGCGGGTCGGCAACGGCATCGGCGCCCCGGGGGAGCACGCGAATGCGGCGATGTTGTCGGGTCGACGCGCGGCCGCGCTGGTGCTGCGCGGGGAGGCGTGAGGCGATGCGACGCGTCCACCTGTTCGAGTTCGGAGATCTGCCGTGGTGGCCCGCGGCGATCCGCGACTGCGTGACCGACAGCCTCGCCTTCGGCGTCGCCCGCATGGGCCTCTACGCCAAGGCGGCGCCGCTGGTCGCCGGCCTGCTGGCGCGGGCGCAGACCCGCGACGTCGTCGACCTGTGCTCCGGCGGCGCGGGGCCCTGGCCGCGCCTGCGCGAGGGCCTCGCCGGGGACGTCCGCGTCACGCTCACCGATCGCCAGCCCAACGCGGCCGCCATCCTGCGCATCGGCGCGCTCCGGGACCCTCGCATGCGCTACTACGAGCGACCGATCGACGCGCGCTCCGTGCCGCGCGAGCTCGTCGGGGTGCGCACGATCTTCACCGCGTTCCACCACCTCGACCCGGCGTCCGCGCGCGGCGTGCTCGCGGACGCCGCGGCCGCGGGCGCGCCGATCGGCGTGTTCGAGTTCACCGCGCGCTCGTGGACGAGCATCCTCGCCGCAATCGTGGTGCCGTGGACGATGTTCGTCACGGCGCCGTGGATCCGCCCGTTCCGCGCCGCGCGGCTGCTGCTCACGTATGTGCTGCCGCTCGCGCCGCTGTGCAATCTCTGGGACGGCGTCGTGTCGAGCCTCCGGACGTACACCGTCCCCGAGTTGCTCGCGCTCGGCCGCAGCGCTGCGCCCGAGTATCGGTGGGAGGCCGGCACGCTCCGCGGGCGCGGACCCGCGGTGACCTACCTCATCGGGTGGCCGCCATGAATGGCGCTCCGCCAATCACACCTTCGTGCGTCCGAACCCCCGCAGCCGCTCCTCCACCCGATCATTCACCGACCCCGGCGAGAACGCCCCATCCGCGCCCCTCACCCCCGCGGGCCGGCCGAACACGATCGCCAGCGCCTCGTCGACGTCGGCGACGGCCCAGATGCGAAAGCCGCCGGCATGCGCGGCGTCGACGACGTCCTGGCTCAGCATGAGCTGGTGGGCATTGCTTGCCGGAATGATGACACCTTGGGTGCCGTCCAATCCACGGGATCGGCAGGCATCGAAGAAGCCCTCGATCTTGTCGTTCACGGCGCCGATTGGTTGGACACCGCCGTGCTGATCGATCGAACCGGTGATCGCAATCGATTGCATCGCGGGGAGCTCGGCGATGGCCGACAGCAATGCGCAGAGCTCGGCCAGGGAGGCGCTGTCACCCTCGATGCCGCCGTAGGTCTGTTCGAAGACGAGGCTGGCGCGCAGGCGCAGGGCGCCCTCGGTGAAGTAGCGGCCGCCGAGGAAGCCGGAGAGGATGAGCACGCCCTTGCTGTGGATCGGGCCGCCGAGGTGGATCTCGCGCTCGATGTCGACGAGCTCGCCTTCGCCGAGGCGCGCGGTGGCGGTGACGCGGGCCGGGGCGGCGAAGCGGGCGTCGCCGCGCTCGACGACGGTGAGGGCGTTGATCTGTCCGACGCGGGCACCGGTGGTCTCGACGCGGATGCGGCCGGCGGCCAGCGCCTCGAGCATGCGCTCGGGCAGCAGGCCCACGCGGCGGCGGCGGGCGGCGAGTGCAGCGTCGACGTGGGCGCGATCGACCGCAGCGGCGCCGGTGCGGGCGGCGTCGTGATCGGCCTCGCGGACGAGCTCGGAGAGGGCCTGCACCTGCAGCGAGAGCCGCCCGGCGTCCTCGGCCAGGCGGGCGCCGAACTCCACGACGCGCGCCACCGCGGCGCGGGCGAGGGGGCGTAGGCCGGCGTCCGCGGCGATGCTGTCGACGAGCGCCGCGTAGGCGGCGGTGGTCTCGGGCGTGCGCTCGACGTCGCCGTCGAACTCGACCGGCACCTTGAAGAGCTGCGCGAACTCGGGGTCGAGCACGCAGAGCGCCTCGTAGTGCACGCGATCGCCGATGAGCACGCACTTGACGTCGAGCGGGATCGGCTCGGGCTCCATCGTGAAGACGTTGCCGAGGCCGAGGCCGCGGCCGGGCGACTCGATGCGGACCTGCCGGGCGAAGAGCGCCCGCTTGAGCGCCTCCCAGGCGGCGCCCTGCGCGATGAGCTTGGCGGCGTCGAGCACGAGGTAGCCGCCGTTGACGCGGTGCAGCGCGCCCGGGACGATCGCGGTGACGTCGGGGTGCACGCCGTCGGAGTCCACGCGCTGCTCGACGCGGCCCAGGAGGTTCTCGAGCGAGGGGTCGTCCTCGTACACGACCGGGGCCCCGCGGGCGGCGGTGCGATCGACCAGGACGTTGACCGCATAGCGCGAGCGCAGCCCCGAGCCGTCGCCCGGGGCCGCGGCGACGGCTCCTTCGTCCGGCTCGGCCTCGCCGTCGTCCTCGAGGAAGTCCCCGGCGTGGGCGACGAGATCCTCGGTGAGCGCGTCGAGCCACTCGGTCACCGCGAGCTGCTCGGTCCACGCCGCGCGCAGCGGGGCGATGAGCTGATCGACGGCGGCGCGGGTGACCTCGCGGTCGAGCGCGCGGGTCTGCTCGCGGAGCGTCCGCATCCACTGCGGCATCTGCAGCATGACGCCGGCGAGATCGGGCTCGATCGACTCGACGGCCTCGGCGAAGGCCTGACGCTCGGACTCGGGGCGCGCGGCGAATTGCTCGGGCGTGAGCGCGGCGCCGTCGACGAGCGGCGACAGGGCGAAGCCGTTCGGGGTCACGAGCACGGCGACGCCGCGGGTGGCCGCGAGCTCGCGCAGCGCGGCGACGGCGGCCTCGCGCGCGTCGGCGAGGCCCTGGGCGATCGTGGCGCGACGGCGACGGTAGGCCTCGGTCGCCATCGTCGCGACGACCGCGACCTCGAGGTCGGCGACGAGCTCGCGGATGGCCGCACGCAGGGCGAGGCCACGGCCGGCCGGCACCCGCAGGAGCCGCGGGCGGCGCTCGTCGTCGAAGCACCGCACGTAGCAATCGTCGGGCGGCACCGGCTCGCCGGCGGCGCGAGCGGTGCTTGGCCACGCCCGAGGGGCCCATCGCGAACAGGTGGTAGTCCGGGTAGCGCATGCCCACGCCGAACTCGAGCGCCTCGAGGGCGCGGGCCTGACCGAGGCGACCGATCGCGACGGGCCCGGCCTGCGCGCGCACGTCGTCGACGGGGCAGGGGCGGACGAGCGCTTCGGGGGCGAGGGGCGGCGGCGTATCCACGCGGGGCCCACTGTAGTGCACCCGCCGCCGGGAGGATCGAGCACGGCGACGCAGCGCAACGCAACGCGACGGCGCGCCGTCAGCTCCCCGGCAGGAAGGTCACCGCGTGGGCCTCGATCGTGCGGCCCTCGCCGAGCACGACGTCGTGGTCCCAGCGCTCGAGCCACAGCACGTCCTTGCCGCCGCCGGAGAACACGTAGGTCGCGACGCGCGGGAGCTCGGGGCGGCCGTGGTGCCCGGTGCACGCGGCGCTCGCCTGGCCGCGACGCATGAGGCTGTACGTGCCGCGCTCGCGGGTGATGTTGCGCGGCGGCTCGCCCGACAGGCCGTGGCCGGCGACCGGCGCGACGACGTACCACTCCTCGGAGTTCGGCGGGCCGACGAGCCAGCGGGCCTTGCCCGCGTCCTGCATCATCGCGACGACGGTGGTCTGGCCGCCCTCGCGCAGGTGGGCGATCCCCTCGACGATGTAGTCGCCGTCGTGATCCGCCTCGCCGGCCTCGATGACGACGACATCGCCGGCGCGCAGCGTCGAGAGATCGAGATCCGCCGGGGCGCCGTCGGGGGTGGGTTGGCCGCGCACGGTGCTGACGGGGCCGGTCTGCGGGCGGTCGTGGCGGAGCCGCTCGGCGACCAGGGCGCGGATCTTCCGCGTGCGCGGATCGTCGGGGGCCGCGCCGCCAGCCGCGGCGAGCGCGAGCGGCGAGGTGCCGTCGTCGAGGGCGCGGCGGCCCTCGCCCCAGTCGCGCAGCCGCCGGGCCGCGAGGACGCCGACCCAGAACGCACCGGCGATCGTCATGGCGGCGAGCAGAGAGGCGAAGGTGAGCACGGGACGTCCCTGGTGTAGCACGCCACCGCGGGCCCGGCCGCTGGCCGCGCGCGAGCGTGCCGCGGGCAGCCGCGGGCGAACGATCGCGATGCGGTCGGCAAACGCACTTGTGCGGCCCGCTGCGCGGCTTGACGCGACCTGCCGCGCCCGGATAAGAACGCGGCGCATTGCGCGGTGCCCCGTGGTGACCGTGCCGACCCACGCCATGGAACCGACGCCCTGGGATCCCGAAGGCGCCACCTGGGTGCTCGACGCCGATGGCCGCCTTGCCGACGGCGCCGCGGCGGCTGGCCTCGACGTGCGCAACTACTACAAGGCGCTGGTCGCAGCGCGCTGCCTCGACGTCCGCCTGTCGCGGATGAACCTGCCGATGTTCGCATCGGCGGCGGGTGAGGAGGCACCGCTGGTCGCGACCGCATTGGTCGCCCGCGACGAGGACTGGATCTACCCGGGCGTGCGCGATGCGATGGTGTCGCAGGCGCGCGGCCTCTCGGTCGACGAGCTCGCGCGCATCGTGCTGCAGCACGGCCCGAGCCGCGTGACCGCAGCGGCGCTGCGCATCGCGCCGGCCACCGCGGCCCTCGGCATGCATCTCGCGATCGCGGCCGGCCAGGCCCACGGGCAGAAGCTCGCGGGCACCCACGCGGTGACGTTCGCGTTGCTCGGCGAGGGCACGACGACGACCGGTGCGTTCCACGAGACGCTGGTCGCCGCGGCCGCGCGCGACCTGCCGCTCGTGCTCGTGTGTCGCAGCCAGCTGTGGCCCAGCGGCGCGCCGGCCGAGGCCGGGCTCGTCGGCGACAGCGTGGCCGATCGGGCGCGCAGCTGCGGGATCTGGGAGCGTCGCGTCGACGGTGCCGATCCGATCGCGACGTGGGCGGCGATCGCCGTCGCGGCCGCGCGCGCGCGCGACGGCAAGGGCCCGTCGCTGGTCGAGATCGCGGTGACGCAGCTGCTGCACGATCCGCCGGCGCACCGCGATCCGATCGAGCGCCTGCGCCGTCACCTCGACGGCACGGGGCAGTGGAGCGCCACGTTCCAGGACATCGTCGAGGCCGAGGCGCGCGGCAAGCTCGAGCGCGCCTTCGGCAGCACGGGAGGTGCGGCATGAACGTCAACGAGGCGATGTCGCAGGCCCTGGTCGAGCTGCTGCGCGACGATCCGCGCCGCGTGCTGCTCGGCGAGGACGTCACGACCGGCGGCATGCTCGGCTGGTCGAAGGCCGTGTCCGAGGATCCCGAGCTGCGCGCGCGGCTGGTCGCGATGCCGCTCTTGCCGACGACGATGGCCGCCCACGCCGGTGGCCTCGCGCTCGCGGGGCTGCGGCCGATCGTGCTGCTGTCGTCGGCCTTCGCCCTCGTCGAGGGGCTCGCGGGCCTGCGCGAGATCGGGCTGTCGGCCTCGCGCAGCGCCGGCGAGCGCACCGCGCCGGTGCTGTTCGTCGCGCCGTGCGGCCCGGGCTACGGGCTCGGCGACGACGCCAACGAGGCGCCCGAGGCCCTGCTCTCGCGGCTGGTCGGGGTGCGCGTGTTCTCGGTCGGCGACGCCGGCGAGGCCGTGCGGCGCCTGGTCGACGCCGCGGCGTTCGGCGAGGCCGAGGAGCCGACGGTGCTGCTGGTGCCGCGGCTCGTGCTGTCGACCGCGCTCGACGACGCGTCGCCGTCGGCCGAGCCCACCGAGGCCATCCGCCGCGTGCGCCACGGCCGTGCGATCACCGTGTTCACGTGGGGCGAGGGCCTGGGGCCCGTGCTCGCGGCGTGCGACGACGGCGAGATCGACGCCACCGTCGTCGACATCGCACGGCTGTCGCCCCTCGATCGACCCGCGATCATCGAGGCCGCCCGCGACACCGGGCGCATCGCGATCGTCCACGCCGGTGCCCGTGATCACGGCCTCGGGGCCGAGATCGCGGCGCTGGTCGCCGCCGAGGCGATCCACTACCTCGACGCGCCGATCCTCCGCGTCTGCGGCGAGGACGGCCCACACGCGCCGTGCGACGAGCTGCTCGGGTTGCCGGGGCACGATCGCATCGCCGCTGCGCTCCACGAGCTCGCGACGCCCTGACCCCTCTCCGGTTGCCCCCGCGCCGTCCTCCCACGCCCGCGAAGTCGCCCTCCTCAAGGAACTGCCCGATGTCCGAGTTCAAACTCCCCGCGATCGGTGAAGGCGTCGTCGAAGGCGAGATCGTGCGCTGGCTGAAGAAGCCCGGCGACCGCGTCGCCGCCAACGAGCCGCTCGTCGAGGTGATGACCGACAAGGCGACCGTCGAGATCCCGTCGCCGATCGATGCGGTGCTCGAGTCGATCGTCGCCGAGGAGGGCACCATCGCCCCGGTCGGCGCCGTGATCGCGATGCTCACCGTCGGTCCCGCGAAGCCGGTCGCGCCGCCGCCGGTCGCCCCCGCTCCGGTTGCGCCGGCGCCCGTCGCCCCGGCTGCGGTCGGCAACGGCGCGGCCCCGCTCGACGCGGCCCGCGGCAAGGTCCTCGCGACCCCGGCTGCCCGCGCCCTCGCGGCGGAGTCCGGGATCGACCTGTCGTCGGTCGCCGGCGATCGCGGTCGCATCACCAAGGCCCACGTCGAGCTCGCGCGCGCCTCGTACGAGTCCGGCCCGTCGACGCCCGCGGCCCCACCCGCGCAGCGGGCCGAGTCACCTGCGCCCCGCGCCGAGTCCCGCCCGTCGTCGACGCCGACCCAGCTCCCGATCGCGGGCGAGCTGCCCGCGACGCCGCCGGCCCCGGCTCGGCCGCGCGCCACCGCGTCGGCCGCCGACGAGTACGTGCCCTTCCGCGGGATGCGTCGCCGCATCGCCGAGGGCATGGTCAAGTCCAACACCACCGCGGTGCACTACACGTACGTCGAGCAGATCGACGTCACCAAGCTGGTCGCGCTGCGCGAGCAGGCCAAGAAGGCCGCCGCGGCCGAGGGCGTGCAGCTCAGCTACCTGCCGTTCATCGTCAAGGCGGTGCTCCGGGCCCTGCGCAAGTTCCCGATCGTCAACGCCGAGCTCGACGAGGGCAACTCGCGCATCATCCTGAAGAAGCGCTACTCGATCGGCATCGCGACCGCGACCGATCAGGGCCTCACGGTGCCGGTCGTCCACGATGCCGACAAGCTCAGCCTGCTCGACATCGCGGCCGAGATCAGCCGCGTGTCCGAGGCCGCCCGCACCGGCAAGGCCTCGCGCGAGGAGCTCACCGGCTCGACGTTCACGATCACGAGCCTGGGCCAGATCGGCGGCGTGCTCGCCACGCCGATCCTCAACTACCCCGAGGTCGGCATCCTCGGCGTGCACGCGATCCGCAAGACCCCGGTCGTCGACGAGAACGACAACATCCGCGTCGGTCACCTGATGAACCTCTCGGTCTCGCTCGACCACCGCGTCGTCGACGGCTACGAGGGCGCGAGCTTCCTGCAGGAGGTCAAGCGCTACCTCGAGGATCCGACCCTGCTGCTGCTGTCGGGCATCTAGTCCCTAGACGGGGCGCCGCGCGCCCCTCGACCTCTCGAAAGGCGCTCCCATGGCCACCATCACCAAGACTGCACTCGTCATCGGCGCCGGCACCGGCGGTTACCCCTGCGCGATCCGGCTCGGCCAGCTCGGCGTCGACGTGATGCTGGTCGAGAAGGCCCAGCCCGGCGGCGTGTGCCTGAACGTCGGCTGCATCCCGTCCAAGGCGCTCATCAGCGCGACCAAGCTGGCGCACAAGGCCGTCCACGCCAAGGGCATGGGCATCACCTTCGCCGCGCCGACGGTCGACATGAAGCAGATGCAGGTGTGGAAGTCCGGCATCGTGAAGAAGCTGACCGGCGGCGTGCAGACCCTGGTCAAGGCGAACGGCGGCGAGTACCGCCAGGCCACCGCCGAGATCCTCGCGCCCGGCCGCGTGCGCCTGACCTACGCCGACGGCCGCCCCGAGGACATCGTCGAGTGCAAGCACATCGTCGTGGCGACCGGCTCGCTGCCGATCGAGATCCCCGGCTTCAAGATCGACCAGCGCCGCATCGTCGACAGCACCGGCGCCCTCGAGATCGACTACGTGCCCAAGGAGATGATCGTCATCGGCGGCGGGTACATCGGCCTCGAGCTCGGGCAGACGTTCGCGCGCCTGGGCACCAAGCTCACCGTCGTCGAGGGCCTCGATCGCATCCTCGCGACGATGGACAAGGATCTCGGCGATCCGGTCGCCAAGCAGATCAAGGCCGACGGCGGCGAGATCCTCACCGGCACCAAGGCGCTGGGCTGGCGCGAGGAGGGCGGCCGCGCGATCGTGAAGGTCGAGACCGCAGGCCAGGCCCGCGAGATCCCGGCCGACGTCGTGCTGGTGTCCGTCGGTCGTCGCCCGATCACCGCGGGCCTCGGGCTCGACAAGGTCGGCGTGAAGATCGACGCCAAGGGCTTCATCGTCGTCGACGAGCGGATGCAGACCAACATCCCGGGCATCTACGCCGCGGGCGACGTCGTCGGCCAGCCGATGCTCGCGCACAAGGCCAGCCACGAGGGCGAGCTCATCGCCGAGATCATCGCCGGCAAGAAGCGCGTCAACGACGTGCGCACGATCCCCGCGGTGGTCTTCACCGATCCGGAGATCGCGACCGCGGGCATGAGCCGCAGCGAGGCCGAGGCCAAGGGCCACAAGGTCTCCGAGGGCAAGTTCCCGTTCGCGGTGTCGGGCCGGGCGATGGCGATCGACGAGATGAAGGGCTTCGTGCGGGTCATCGCCGATGCGGACGACGAGCGCGTGCTCGGCGTGCAGATCGTCGGTCCCGAGGCGAGCGACCTCATCTCCGAGGCGGCGCTGGCCATCGAGATGGGCGCCTACGTCCCGGACATCGCGCTCACCATCCACCCCCACCCGACCCTGGGTGAGGCCGTGATGGAGGCCGCGAAGCACGCGATCGGCGAGGCCATCCACATCGCCAACGCCCGCAAACACTGATCAGGCGCGCACGCACGCCCCTCGGCCCGGCCCGCCCTGCGGATCGGGCCCGAAGGGGCGAATTGCCCCGAAACCGGCCCCAATCGCCGTTCTGAGGGGGGCCGGAAGTTCGCCTGGTTCCCGCACGGGACCCGCGTTACCTCTGGAGGGAGTCTGCGTGCCATAGCCGCCGCGGGGCGGGGCGCCCGAGATCGACAAGGACGAGAGACGTGAGCAACAAGCTTTTTGTTGGCGGCCTGAGCTGGAACACAACCGACTCGGACCTCATGGATGCATTCACGACGTTCGGTGAAGTGACCGACGCGAAGGTGATCACCGATCGCGAGACAGGCCGCTCCCGCGGCTTCGGCTTCGTGACGTACGCGAGCAGCGACTCCGCGACCAAGGCGATGGCCGAGATGGACGGCGCGACGCTCGACGGGCGCACGATCCGGGTCAACGCCGCCGAGAGCCGCGAGGGCGGCCGCGGTGGCGGTGGCGGTGGTGGACGCGGCGGTGGCGGTGGCTTCCGCGGCGGTGGTGGTGGTGGCGGCGGCTTCGGCGGTGGCCGGGGCGGCGGCGGTGGCTTCAACGACCGCGGCGGCGGCGGTGGGCGAGGCGGCGGTGGCGGCTTCAACGACCGCGACCGTGGTGGTGGTGGCCGGGGTGGTCGTGGCGGTCGTGGCCGCGACTGACGCTCGAGCTCGGCGCTGACGAAAATCCAGCGGGGCCGCGGACGATTCTCGATCGTCCCCGGCCCCGAAGCGTTGGTTGGGGAACCTTTGCGAGGGCGCCGCGATTAACCGCCATGCTCGGGCGACTCGCGGCGCTGGTGGTCCTCGGCGCGTGCGCGTCCGCCTGTGCACCGACGCGGTCGAGCGCGACGCGTACGCCGAGCTCCGCGGTCCCACGGATCGTGGCGGAGCCGCCCCGCGCAGGCGCGCCGACGGTGGTGCTGCGCTTCTCGTCCCTCGACGCGGTCGAGATCCGGGGCGAGACCACGCGGACTCACCCGCTGGCGTTCGACGGCCCGAACGCCGCCGTCTCGCTGGCCGACGTCGCGGGCACCCACGCCGTGGTGCCGCTCGCGGCGATCGTCGAGGACCCGGCGCCCCAGCGGTTCGCGGTCGAGGCCACGCCGGTGTGCCCGTCGCCGTGGATCGTCGACGTCGCCGCACCATGGCTGGTCGCGCGGACGGCCGTGACCGCGGCGCCGGCGGTGCTGCGGGCGGGCTGCGGCCCGCTGCAGCACACGGACTTCATCACCGGCTTCGGTCGCGAGCGCGTGCTGGTCTACGGCGCAGCTCCGTTCGATCCGCGGATGGTGGCCAGCGAGATGGGGATCGTCCGCAGCGACCTCGAGCGCATGTTCGAGGTCCGCATCGACGCGCTGTGGATCAACGAGATCGCGGTCGTCCCCCACGGTGGTGTGGGGGGCCCCGTCGCCGAGCCGAGCCCCACCGGCCTGCGGATGCGGCTGGACGCGGCGGCGTCGTGGGACGCCGAGGCCCGCCTCGAGGTCGGGGCGACGATCGCTCGCATCTGGCTCGGGAAGCTCGTCGGGCAGATCGCACCGGCCGAGCCCGAAGGCGCGGCCGTGCCCGAGCGCGCCGCGCTGCTCCACGGCATCGGCCGCGGCATCGCCCGCGAGTCGCTGTTCGAGCTCGGGCTCTTGTCGCCGGACGAGTACGCAGCGGATCTCGATCGCGCCGAGGCGCTCGTCGCCGAGCGGTCGGCGGCCTGGCGCCCCGCCGGGGCGATCGATGCCCGCGACGTCGCGGCGCGGTCGGCCGATGCGTCGATCGATGCGGCGATGCTGGCGTGGCGGATGCGCGAGGCCGATCCTCCGCGGAGTCTGCCGCAGGTGCTCGAAGCCTCGAGTGACGGGTCGGAGGATCTCGCCGGCCTCTGGCGGCGCATCGCGGGAGGCGCCCGACCGCGGAAGCTCGGCGCGTGTGTGCTGCAGCGAGCGACGAAGACGAGCGTCGTCGACCTGGGCGTGTCGACCCCCTGGGAGCCCACGCGCAGCGCCGCCGTCGTGACGTCGATGCGCGAGGATGGCGTGGGCGCGGCCGCGGGGGTGGCCACGGGCGACGAGCTCGCGGGCGTGGTCGCGACGCGCGACGGCACGGTCGTCACGGTGCGTCGCCGCGGCGCCGCCGTGCTCTTGACCTCGACCGCTCGACCCGACGTGCTCGTGCGGCGGGGCTGGGTCCGCCGGGCCAACGTGGCCGACGAGCGCTGCTACCCGAAGCTGTGAGGGATGGGCGGGCCGCAGCACCGCAGAACCGGCCCGAGACAATCGGCGCCGGCGGTGGCCAATGCCCCGGCATGCGTCACTGCGCCCCGGTCGCCCTTGCCCTGGTCGCCCTCGCGTGCGCCGTCGATCCCGAGCCGCTCGACTTCGACAGCCCCGACGCGACGGACCCGACGGCCGAGGGCTGGGAAGAGGTGGATACGGATGCATCGTCCAGCGACGACGGCGACCCCGCCGACGACGGCGCCACACCCGGCGAGGCCGGAACCGCCGACCCCGACGACAGCGCGGACGGTGGCACGCCCGACACCTGCGGCGACGGGACCATCGATGCGAGCGAAGCCTGCGACAGTGGGGACCTCGGCGGCGCGACCTGTCAGTCGATGGGGTTCGATGGCGGGGCGCTCACGTGCGATGCCTCGTGTCGCATCGACACGAGCGCGTGCGTAGGCTGCGGCAACGGCACGATCGACGACGGCGAGGCGTGCGACGGGGCGATCCTGGGCGGGCAGAGTTGCACGTCGGTCGGCTTCGAGGACGGGGAGCTGTCCTGTGCTGACGATTGCAGTGAGGTCATCACCGACGCGTGCACCGTCGCCGAGTGCGGCGACGGGGTGCGCAACGGCGACGAGGTCTGCGACGCCGCCGACGTCGCAGGAGCGACCTGCCTCTCGCTCGGCTTCGCGTCGGGCGATCTCACATGCGCCGACGACTGCAGCGAGCTCGACACGAGCGCTTGCGTCGCGGCGGTGTGCGGCGACGGGGCGCAGAACGGCGACGAGGCGTGCGAGGGCGATGACCTCGGTGGCTCGGATTGCGTGGATGCCGGCTTCGACGACGGAGAGCTCGGCTGCTCGGGTGACTGCACGTTCGACACGAGCGCGTGCCTGATCTGCCAGCAGTTCGGCGAGGACTGTCGGAGCGACGCCGACTGCTGCCCCGGGATGCACTGCGACGCGTTCTTCGGCGACTTGTGCTGGCCGTAGAGCACCTGCTGCCGGTCGGCAACGGGGCCTCGAACGTCTACCCGCGGTCGATCCCGACCAGCCGGTCGATCACGATCGCCATCGCGCTGCGCACCGAGAGGTGGTTGAACCCGGTGCCCGCGTCGATCGGGGCCAGCCGCACGTCGGCGGCGTCGAGGAGCCGCGGCGCCAGGCCCCAGGCCTTGCCGAAGACGAGCACCATCGGCTCGCCCGCGAACAGGCGCGCGCGCGCGGTCGCGAAGTCGGTGACCGCCCCGCCGGGCCGCGCGCTGGTGACGACGACGCTCGGGCGCACGCCGGTGTCGCGGACGTGCTCGGCGATCACCGCGTCGAGGTCGGGGGCCCACGCGGTGCGGGCGAACTCGCCGCGCTCGTCGTCGCGGGCGCCCTGGCCGTGGCGGAGCAGTCGGTGCACGAGGTCCCGCTGCGCCGGCACGTCGTTGACGACGTAGAACCGGCGGATGGGATAGCCGAGCGCCAGGCGCGAGCCGTCCATCACGTCGAAGTGATCGACGGTCGACGTGATCTCCTCGCCGAGGCGGTTGCACACCGGCTGGTGCACCAGCGCGATCGTGAGCTGCGGCGCCACGCGGTTCAGCCCACGACGACGGTCTTGACCTGGCTCGAGCCGCCGCGCTCGTAGCGGATCTTGAAGACCTTGGTCCCCGACAGGCCCATGTAGAGCTGCGCGGCCTGGAGCTCGTCGGTGAGGTCGCGGCCGTTGATGTGCGTGATCTTGTCGCCGGCGCGAAAGCCCAGCTTGGCCACGCTGCTGCCGGCCTTGATCGACTTGAGCTTGTAGCCGCTGTGCACGTCGTTCTGGATCGCCGGCACGATCGTCGCCTGCGACTGCATCGCGGAGGGCGACGCGACCATCTTGTCGAAGTACGCCTGGGTGATGGTGCACTTCGACGTGCTCTCGCAGCGCACCGGGTCCGACGGCGAGGTCCCGCCGCCGGAGCCGGGCGTCGCCCCACCACCTCCACCGGGCGTCGAGCCACCGCCACCGCCGGGCGTCGGCTTGGGGACGCTCGGCGTCGTGCCGCCGCTGGTCGGCCTCGGCGTGGTCGGGACCGTGCCCGGGATCGCGGCCGGCTCGCTGGGCGTCGGCGTGCCCCCGCTCGGCGTGCCCGCGCCCGGCTCGGGCGTCGTCGGGGCCGCGTCGGCGACGACGCTCGCCGGATCGCCGGTGAAGCCCGCGAGCAGTCCCGTCCACGCCAGGGCCTGGGTGAGGCGGTAGCTCTGCACGATCGTCATGCCGTCGCGGAAGACCGTGACGTCGACCTTGTTCTCGGCGCCGTCGAGGGCGAAGCCGATGCGGCTGGCGTCGGTGAGCACGACACCGCCGAGCGCCTCGATCACGTCGCCGCTGCGCAGGCCGAGGCGGTGCAGGAGCGAGCCCTCGGCGATGTCGCCGACGCGGAAGCCCGCGGGCGGCCCCTCGGGGATCGGCGCGGCGAGCTGGGTGAACGTCGGCGGCGCGCCGCTGCGCACCCGCTCGAACACCAGCGCGGCGACGAACGGATCGACGCGCCAGGTCGCCTCGCCCGCGACCGGCGGTGTGATCGCCCGGGCGAGCGCAGCGTCGAGCGCCGGGTCCTCGATCGGCGCGGTGCTCGGGGCCGTCGTCGTGCCCGTCGTCGCAGGCGGGGTCGCGGGCGTCGTCGCGGTGGTCGGCGCGGCCTCGCCTCCCGCGATCTCGCCCGCCTCGCGGGCGCGTCGCTCGGCGCGGGCTCGCTCGATCTTCTCGCAGCCCTCGGCGGATCCGAGCGCGACGAACCCGAGCAGGACCGCTGCGCCGCCACGGCGACGCCCCGCGTTCTTCGCGTTGGTCCGCACCGCCGACGCGCGCGGCTGCGGTGGCTCGGCGACCGGCTCCGTGCGGGCGTCGATCTCCGCCGCCGCCGCCGTGGGCTCGAGCGCCGCCGCGGCGCTGCGGCGCGCGCGGTTGGTGAACAGCACCATGCCGCCGACCGCGAGCCCGGGCCCGAGGCTCACGACGCCGACGAAGATGAGGGGCCACCACACGTCGTAGACGGCGAAGGTCACGGCGCCGCCCCAGAACACCAGGCCGACGGCGAAGGGCCAGAGGGGTCGGCGTTCCATGCCGGCGATGATACGCGAGCGGCGAGCGTCGGCGTCAGGCCGCGGCCGGGTCGACGCGGCGCTGCTCCAGGGCCTCGGCCTCGGCCTCGCGACTGGTGGCCCGCAGCACGGCGACCAGCCCGTCGATGACCTCGCCGAGCTCCGGGTGCCGCGCGCCGAGGGTCTGCTCGCGCAGCGCGAGCGCCGTGCTGAACGCCTCGTGGGCCGCGCCGAACTGCGAGCGCTGCAGGTGCATCTCGCCCAGGGCCAGCCAGCCCTCGGCGAAGCGGGGGTGGTCGGCGGCGAAGCTCACCCGGAGGATCGTGAGGCACTGCCGGGCCGCGCGCTCGGCCTCGCCGAGGTCGCCGCGCGCGCTGTGGATGCGCGAGGCCACCGCCTCGATCGAGGCCACGCGCGGGTGCTCGGGGCCGAGGCACTCGGCGGCGAGGCCCGCGGCGCGCTGGATCTCGCGGGCTGCGTCGCGCAGCCGACCCTGCCGGCGCCGCAGCTCGGCGATCGACTCGTGCAGCGCACACGCGATGGCGCTGGCCTTCTCCGCGCCGTCGATCGCGGCCGCGGCCGCGGCATAGGCGGCGTCGGCGGCCTCGTAGTCGCCGCGCGACCGGGCGAGCCAGCCGCGGTCGATGCACAGCGCGGCGTACTGCGTGCCCATGCTCGGATCGACCAGGGTCCACGCGGCGTCGTAGGACGCGGCCGCGCGCTCGTACTCGCCGAGGGTGACCTCGATCGCCGCCGCGCCGCGGAGGATCTCGACGTCGAGGCGCGTGCCGCCGGGGGCCGTCACCGCGGCCACGCTCGACGCGGCGGTGCCGACGTTCGCGACGACCTTCGCCCGCTCGAAGCAGCTGCGCGCCTCGTCGAAGCGGGCGCGCTCGAACAGTGTCCAGCCGAGGCCGAGCAGACTGAAGGCGACCGCGCGATCGAGCCCGCCGGTGGTCGGCTGCGACTGCGGGCCGGGCACGCGGTAGGGCGACGCGGCGTTGCTGCTGCCGCGCAGCGGCGCGGTCGCGGCCTCGATCGCCGCGTCGCGGAACTGCTCGTGGATCGACAGCGCCTCGCGGAACAGCCGCTCGGCGCAGGCGTACTCGCCGGCGTGGTGGTGGATCCACGCGATGTCGTCGACGATCGATCGCACGGTGGTGTCGTCGGCCCCGGGCGCCGGCCCGACCAGCTCGAGCGCCGTCTCGCACAGCTCGATCGCGCGGGCGTGGCGACCGGCGTGGGAGTGCTGCTGCGCCACGCGGCGGAGCAACCACGCCAGCTGGGCCCGCCACGACGCCGGCACGCGGCCCTCGAGGCCGTCGAGCAGCCGTCGCAGGTACGTGTCGGCCTGCTCGCGATCGTGGAGCATCGAGCTGACGGTCGCGAGGCTGTAGCAGTTGAGCAGCACCTCGGGCGAGCTCGCCGGCAGGTCGCGCTGCACCAGCGACAGCGCCCGCTCGTACAGCGTGCGGGCCTCGTCGTAGGCGCCGCCGCGCAGCGCACGATCGCCCTGGGCCCGCAGCGCGAGCGCGGGCGCGTGGCGCTGCGCGAACGATCGCCACGCGATCGAGGCCGAGCCGAACAGCAGCGCGAACAGCAGGGCGAGGCCGGCGACGGGCCGCCCGGCCTGCATCGCGATCATCAACAGGCCGAGGGCCGCGAGGGAGAACGGGATGCGGTACAGCGCTGGCGCGCGGGCCAGGGCGTCGCCGCGCACCAGCGCCGTCGTGCCCCCCGTGCCAGTCGTCGCCTCTGCCACGCATCCATGGTGGCAAGGGCGGAGGAGCGCCGCAACTCCAAGTGCGGGCCCCTCGTCACCATCGCCACCACAGGGCGGGCGATACGGCCCAGATCCGTGCCGAGCGCAGGGCGACCAGGGTCGAGAGGATGCCCTGCAGGCCGGCGCGCGTCCGCGGGTCGAGCAGGAGCAGGGCCGCGGGGTCGACGAGCGCGTCGCCGCGGACGTTGCCCTGGACCTGGCCGAAGCCGGCAAGAATGTCGCGCAGCGTGGGCTCGGGCGGATAGATCTCGAGCGGCGTCCCCGGCGCGACGCCGCCCTTCGTCTCGGCGTCGGCGACGGCGTCGTCGAGGGTGCCGATCGCGTCGACGAGCCCGCGGGCCTTGGCGTCGGCGCCCGTCCACACGCGGCCCTGCGCGATCGCCTCGACGGCGGCGCGATCGAGCTTGCGACCCTCGGCGACCCGCGCCACGAAGGTGTCGTAGGTGGCGCGCATCATCGACTCGACGGTGGTGCGCTCGGCGTCGGTCCACGGCTTCATCGACGACCACATGAGCGCCCGCTCGCCGCGGTGGACCTCGAAGGTGTTCACGCCGAGCTTGGCCAGCGCGTCGCCGAACACGAGCTTGCCGCCGACGACGCCGATCGATCCGGTGAGCGTGTCGGCGCCGGCGAAGATCCGCGCCGCGGGGGCCGAGATGTAGTAGCCGCCCGACGCGGCGGCCGAGCCCATCGACACCACCAGCGGCTTGCGCTCGCCGAGGGCCTTGGCCGCGTGCCAGATCTGCTCGGAGGCCAGCGCACTGCCACCGCCCGAGTCGACGCGGAGCACCACGGCCTTCACGGCCTCGTCGGCGGCGACGGCCGAGAGCGCGGCGACCAACGTGTGCGACGCGATCTCCTCGCGCGCGCCGAGCAGGCCCGAGCCGCTGCCGTCGACGATGTTGCCGACCGCGTAGACGATCGCGACGTGGGGCTCGCTCGGCCGCACCGGCGGCAACAGGCCGAGGAAGCGCTGCAGCGTGGCGAAGTCGGCCAGCTTGCCGCCGCGCCGGAGCACGCGCCACGGCTGCCCCGCGCTCGCGTGATCGCGGAAGCTCTCCCAGGTGGCGACCTCGTCGACGAGCTTCGCCGCGATCGCGTCGTCGCCGACGAACAGCCCGCGATCGACCGCGGCCACCGCCCCGGCGTGGTCGAGGCCGCGCGCCGCACCGATCGCGTCGAGCTGCGACGCCCAGCGCCGCTCGACGATCGCGCCCAGGGTCTCGAGCATCTCGGGCGACGGCGCGTCGCGGGTGATCGGCTCGGCGGCCCCCTTGAACGCCCCGACGTGGAGGAAGTCCGCGGTGACCCCGACGCGATCGAGCAGGCCCTTGACGTGGATCGGCGTGGCCGCCGGTCCGGTGATCGCAAGCTCGCCCAGGGGCGCGAGGCCGACGCGGCTGCACGCGGTCGCGACGTGGTAGGTCGTGTCGGTCAGTCGCTCGGCGTGGCACCACGCCGGCTTGCCGCCGCTGCGGAAGTCGGCGAGCGCGCGGCGCAGCTCCTCGGCGGCGACGAGATCGATCGCGAGATCGCCGAAACGGATCACGAGGCCGGTGGTGTTCGCGTCGCTCGCGGCGGTGTCGAGCTGCGCGACGAGGTCGCGCAGCGGCGTGCTCGCGCCGCCGAACAACGACATGCCCGCGACCTCGCTCACGGCGCCGTCCCACGCGACGACGCCGTGGGCCGGCGTGCCCTCGGCGTAGTCGGCCGAGGCGCGCGGGGCCTCGTAGGGGCCGGGCTCGTCGAGCTTCGACGCGAACATCCCCGCCAGCGGCGAGAACGGCGAGCCGCCGCCGCCCTCGGAGCTGGGTGCTGGCGTCGCGTCCTTCGGCGCGGGCTCGCGGCACCCCGAGGCGACGACGAGCGAGCAGAGCACCGGGGCGAGGACGCGGGCGGATCGTGGGCGCATGGCGTGGCACCGTAGGCAAGCCCGACGCCGGCCGCAATCATCGCCGGGTCGGCGTCGAGATCGATGCGCTGGAGCCACCTGTTCGGCGTTCGCGACGAGATCAAAGCGCGTCGCCGTGCGTTCGACGTGTCCCGCTACCATCGATGCCGATGCCCGATCATCCGACGAACCGCCGCGCCCACCACTGCCGTGTCCTGGTCGCCGTCGTCGGCATGGTCGGCGGTGCGATCGGCACCACGGGCTGCGCGGACAAGCCGGAGCCCGTCGCGGAGGTCGCCGCGGAGGTCGCCGCGCCCGCGGTCGAGCTCGATCTGTGGTCGGGCGTGCCGCCGCTCGAGCCGCACCCGGGCGACCTCGCCTCGGTGATCGAGCCGCGGCCCGGGCCCGAGAAGCCGACGACCGTCGGCGAGCGCATCGAGCTGGCCTTCCCGCCAGAGGTGCCGCCCGAGACCAGTCGACCCGAGGTCACCACCGGCCCGCTGACGGTCGAGCGCTTCGGGCCCACCGGGCCGCTCGATCTGGTCGACGCGGTGCGCGTGACCTTCAACCAGCCGATGGTGCCGCTGGCCTCGGTCGAGTCCCTCGCGACCAAGACGGTGCCGCTGGTGATCGAGCCCGCGGTGGCGGGCAAGGCCCGCTGGCTCGGCACGCGGACGGTCGCGTTCTACCCCGAGGGGCGGCTGCCGTTCTCGACCACGTACACGATGCGCGTGCCCGCCGACTCGGTGTCGATGTCCGGCAACAAGCTGGAGAAGGAGGTGCGCTGGACGATCAGCACGCCGACGCTCGCGCTGGTGTCGGCCGATCCGTGGAACGGCGCGACCGGGCGCCTGCTCGATCAGAACATCACGCTCACGTTCAACCAGCCGGTGCAGCGCACCGCGCTGGCCGCTGCGCTGGACCTCACGGCCGGCGGCAAGGACGTCCCGTTCACCATCGTCGACCCGCCGTTCGTGGAGACGATGGAGCCGTGGCAGCGCGACCGCATCGTCGTGCTCGATCCGAAGGACAAGCTCACCCCGGACACCAGCTACGCGATCAGCCTGCCGGCGGGCGTGTACGGCGAGGGGCCCGAGCGCAGCGCGGCGATCTCGACGGGGTTCTCGACGTACCCACCGCTCACCCTGTCGCTCGCCGACTGCGGCACGCCCTGCTACGCGGGCGGCGGCATCACGCTGGTGTCGAGCACGCCCGTCGCCGATCCGAAGCTCGAGGACAAGGTCCACATCAGCCCCGCGGTGCCGAACCTCCGGATCGAGGACTGGGGTGGGATCCACCTCGCCGGCGACTTCACGGGCGACACCACGTACACGGTGACCGTCGACGCAGGCGTCCTCGACGCCCACGGGCAGAGCCTCGCCAAGCCGTTCCGCGCGGTGGCGAAGCTCGGGCCGTTCTACCCCGAGCTCGGGTACAAGACGCCGGCGCCGAGCCCCGCGGTCATCGAGCTCGGGGCGCCGCGCGAGCTGACGCTGCGGATCGCCGGGCTCGATCGCGTCGAGGTCGAGGGCGCCAGCTTCCCTCCGAGCCGACTCGGCGCGTACCTCGACGTCTACGCCTACGACTCGAGCTGGGGTTGGCCCCGCGACATCGGCAAGTTCACGTGGTCGAAGCGCTTCGACGTGAAGCCGTCGCGGCGCAAGCGGCAGGACCTCCTGCTCGGGCTCGACGAGCTGCTCGGGACGAACCGCATGGCGTGGCTGACGGTGCGATCCAACGAGATCCAAGAGAGGGATTGGAAGTGGCGCGCGGGGCTGTCGCAGTTCGTCGTCGTCACCGACCTCGGCGTCGCGGCGGCCGTCGATCGCGACTCGGGCACGATCATGGTCACGCGCCTGTCGACCGGTGAGCCGGTCGCGGGTGTGGCCGTGTCGATCGGCGAGGCCATGAGCACGCCGGTGTGGACCGGCACGACCGACGCCGAGGGCCTCGCATCGGCGACGTTCAGCCCGCTCACGTACGGCCACAAGGTCGTGGTCAAGGCGGAGCTCGGCGACGACGCGGCGTTCCTCCGCCTCGACCAGGGCGACCTGCGCGGGCAGTGGCGCTACTGGAACGCGCCGGAGGACCAGGCGCTGGGGTTCTTCTTCACCGATCGCGCGCCGTACAAGCCCGGCGACACGATCCACCTGGTCGGCGTGCTGCGCCAGCAGACCCGCGGTCCCAAGGGCGGCACCGCGTGGTGGCGGCAGAACGCGACGGCCACGTACAAGGTCGTCGATCCGCGCGGCGTCGACGTGGCCTCGGGCGAGGCGAAGATCGGCCCGTTCGGCACGGTCGCCGTCGACATCCCGACCAAGCCCGACGGCGGCACGGGCTCGTACCAGTTCCAGATGGAGGTGCCGAGCCTGTTCGGCCCCAACCAGACCTTCCACCACGCGGTGTCGGTCGAGACGTATCGGACGCCCGAGTTCACGGTCGCGGTGGCGCGCCCCGACAGCAAGCCGCTGGTCTTCGGCGACACGCTGGTCGCGGAGATCCGCGGCGAGTACCTCCACGGCGCGCCGCTCGTGGGTGGCGAGGTCGCGTACGCGCTGACGCGCACCGAGACCGACTTCCGCCCGCCGGGCTCCGAGAACGACGCGTTCGTGTTCGGCGCGGGCTCGTCGGCGTGGGGCGGCTACCGCGAGTACGGGCGAGGCCGGCATGGCGGTGGGCACGGCGGCTGGGGGTGGTCGCCGCCGTCCACCACGCTGCGCAACGCGACCGGCACGCTGGACGCGACCGGCAAGCTCGTCGTGACGCACACCGTCGTCGCGAAGGAGCCGCCGCCGCCGGGCACACCCGCAGCGGCGGTCGTCGTACCGACGGGGCCCGAGCCGCTTCCGCGCGCGGCGACGTACGCGATCGCAGCGACCGTCACCGATCAGAACCGGCAGGCGATCGGCGGCACGGGGAGCTTCGTCGTGCACCCCGCGAAGATCTACGTGGGCATCCGAACCGAGCGCAGCGTGCTGCGCGAGGGCGAGCGCACCAACCTCGAGGCTGTCGCAGTCGATCTCGAGGGCGCCCGCACCACGGGCAACGCCATCACCGTCGACTTCGTCCGCCAGGAGACCACGCGCACGGCGGTCGAGAAGGACGGCCGCTGGAGCTTCGAGTACAAGACGACCGAGGCCCGCATCGGCGGCTGCGCGCTGGTGTCCGACGCCGCGCCGCAGCCCTGCGAGGTGAGCCCCGACAAGGCCGGCACGTACGTCGCGCGCGCCACGGCCAAGGACGCCGCCGGCCACGAGACCCGCAGTGAGCTGAGCCTCTACGTCCACGGCAAGGACGCGATCGTGTGGGACGCCGGCGCCGAGCGCCGCGTCGACCTCGTCGCCGACAAGCGCACGTACGCCCCGGGCGACACCGCGAAGGTGTTGTTGCGCTCGCCGTTCACCGACGCGCGCGGCATCGTCGTCGTCGAGCGCGAGGGCATCGCGACCGAGATCCCGGTGGTCGTCACCGGGGGCGCGCACGCGGTGGAGATCCCCATCACCGAGGACATGGTCGGCGGCGTCACGCTGTCGGCGATGCTGACGCGAGGTCGCACCGAGATCCCCGGCGCGCCCAAGGGCCAGGACCTCGGCATGCCCGCGGCGGCCGCTGGTCAGGTCGACCTCGACGTGGTCACCGACAGCAAGACGATCGTCGTCGCGCTCGAGCCCCACGCCAAGGAGATCGCGCCCAAGGGTAGCCTGTCGCTGTCGATCAAGACCACGCGCAAGGATGGCGGTGCGGCGCTGCCCGCCGCCGTCGCCGTGATGGTGGTCGACGAGGGCGTGCTCAGCCTGATGGCCTACGAGACGCCGGATCCCGTGGCGTTCTTCCACGGGAAGCGCCAGGGCGAGGTGTGGCTGCACGCGCTGCAGGCCAACGTGCTGCCGCGTGACGACGTGGCGACGCCGGTCGTGCCGACGACGCCGACCACCACGACGCCGTCGATGATGCCGATGGGAGGCGCGGGCATCCGCCGCGACATGCCGTCGGATCCCACGAGCGGCATGCCGATGCCCAAGCCCTCCGCCGCGGCGCCCGGTGCCGCGCCGCCGCCGATGATGGAGAAGGCGCGGGACAGCGCGCCGGCGCGCGAGGAGGAGCGCAAGGCCGACAGCTCGTCGCGCGCGGGCGGCGAGGCGGGCTTCGACGTCACCGCGGCGATGGCCCAGGGCGTCTCGCTGCGCACCGTGTTCGCGACCACCGCGTTCTTCGACGCCGAGATCGTCACGGACGCGAACGGCGAGGCCCGCATCGACATCCCGATGCCCGAGAACCTCACCACGTTCCGCATCATGGCGGTCGCGGTCGATCCGGCGGTGGCCGATCGGTTCGGGAGCGGCGAGAGCTCGGTGCGCGTCCGCAAGCCGATCATGATCCGGCCCTCGCTGCCGCGCTTCGCCAACTACGGCGACACGTTCGAGGGCGCCGTGATGGTCGACAACCAGAGCGACGCCGCGCAGAAGGTCCTCGTCGGCACGCGCGGCCTCAACGTCACGCTCGGCGGCGAGACCGAGCGCTTCGTCGACATCCCGGGGGGCGAGTCGCGCGAGGTCCGGTTCGACATGGCGGTGCAGGAGGTCGGGACGATGCGCCTGCAGTTCGCGGCGATGAGCAGCGCCGGCCGCGACGCGACCGAGGTCACGCTGCCGGTGCACTATCCGGCGACCGCCAAGGCCTTCGCCGACTACGGCATGACGGATGCGTCGGTGCAGCGGACGATCGAGCCGCCGGCCGATGCGCTGCCGGCGTTCGGCGGGCTCGAGCTGAGCTTCAGCTCGACGGCGCTGAGCGGCCTCGAGGACGCGGTCTCGTACCTGGTCGACTATCCGTATGAGTGCGCGGAGCAGACCGCGAGCCGCATCCTGCCGATCTTCGCGTTGGGCGACGTTCTCGACGCGTTCCCGATCGCCACGGTACGCGACAGGTTGGCCCGCGACGCGCTCGGTCGCGCCGGCATCGCGCGGCTGCTGACGTACCAGCTGTACGACGGCGGCTTCGGCTACTGGGACACCCGCGAGAGCTGGCCGTACCTCACCAACTGGGTGACGTTCGCGCTGCTCGAGGGCAAGCGCCGGGGCTACGAGGTCCGCGCCGACGCGCTCGATCGATCGCTGTCGTACCTCGAGAACTTCGTGCAGTACGGCTACCGCTCGCGCTGGGGCGATTACTACGATTGGACCTCGCGGGCGTTCGCGCTGTGGCTTCTGTCCGGCGAGAAGCGCGGCGCCACGCTGTTCGATTCGGTGTGGTCGCACCGGGCCGAGATGCCGCTCTATGCCCGGGCGCTCTTGATGTCGGCCGCGCACCGATATGGCAAGACCGTCGAGCGGGACGCGGTCCGCGAGGAGCTGCGCGACGTCGTCGTCGAGTCGGCGCGGACGATCCACTTCGCCGAGGGCAAGGGCGAGGCCGCGGCCGAGGGGCTGCGGGTGCTCATGCACTCGAGCGCGCAGACGGACGCAATCGTGCTGATGGCGCTGCTCGAGATCGATCCGGCGGACACCATGCTGCCGAAGATCATCGCCGGCATCATGGACGACCGCGATCCCAAGCGCGGCGGCCGGTGGCTCTCGACCCACGCCAACGCCTGGGCGCTGGTCGCTGCGAGCCGCTACTTCGAGGTCGTCGAGAAGGACGAGCCCGACTACACCGCGCAGGTGTGGATCGACGAGCTGTTCGCGGGCGAGCACGCGTTCCGCGGCCGCAGCATGGCCACCGTCGATCAGACGATCCCGATGCAGACGCTGCAGGGCGCGCCCACGCGCGAGCTGACGCTCGCGAAGGCGGGCCTCGGCAAGCTCTACTATCGCATCGGCCTGCGCTACGCGCCCAAGGACCTGAAGCTCGCGGCCACCGATCAGGGCTTCACCGTGTATCGCACCTACGAGGCGCTGCCGGGTCCCGACGGCAAGGTGGATCCCGACGCGGTGAAGCAGACCGACGACGGCGATTGGCTGGTCAAGGCCGGCACCAATGTGAAGGTCACCATTTCGTTGGTGGTCAGCGATCGGGCCAACTATGTGGTCGTCGACGATCCGCTCCCCGCGGGCTTCGAGGGCCAGAACCCGAAGTTCGTGACGTCGGTGGGCGCGATCTCGGAGAGCGGCGGTGGGTATCCCGGCGGCACGCCGCGGGCGTACGACGGCTGGTGGTGGGGCGGGTGGTACACGTTCAGCCACACGGATCTGCGGGATGATCGGATGCTGCTGTTCGCGGACCAGCTGCCGGCGGGCGTGTACACGTATAGCTATACGGCGCGGGCGACCACGATCGGGGAGTTCCTGCTGCCGCCGGTGAAGGCGGAGGAGATGTACGAGCCCGAGCGGTTCGGCCACGGATCGTCGGCCCGGGTCACGGTGGTGGAGTGACCACGCCCTAACCCCGGATCGCGGCGAGGAACGCCGCCGCCGGCAACGTGTCCCGCCGCCGCGCCCCGTCCCACGGCACCGCGGTCAGCACCTCCCGCGCCGGCCGCTCGGCGTCGCGGGGCGACACGCCGCGGAGGATCGGCCGCGCCGGATCAACCGCCGGATTCGTCGGCACGGCCGGCCTCCAGGGTTGCGACGACGTCGTCGAAGGATCGACCCTCGGCGGCGAGGCGGATCGCGAGCTCGCGGCGGCTCTCGCCGACGACGATCATCTCGCACGGTCTTCCGGTGGTGCAGGCGCAGCTCAGCTCCTCGACGTGGAGGCGGCGCTGCGCGAGGTGGTTGAGGACGCCCTCGAGCATCCCGGCCAGGAGGTGGCAGCGGCGGCCGTGGCGGCCCGGTCGGGCGACGAGCGCGCTCGACTCGACCTCGAGGCGCAGCACGCCGCGGGCCGACTCGGCGAGGTCGAACGTCACGACGCCCCAGCCCTGATCGCGCAGCAGATCCGACACCAACTCGACGACCTCGCGCATCGGGCGATCGCCCAGCGGGATCTCGTCGTCGCCGGCGGTCTCGAGCTCGATGACGAGTCGACGACCCGCGGCGAGGCCCCAGTCGTGGGCGATCGTCCGCCACTGCGCCGCGGACTGCTTGTCGAACGCGTTCGCGAGCAGCTCGAACAGCACCACGGGCGTCGACAACACGCGCTCGGCGTAGCGGTTGCGCAGGATGCCGCGTGCGGCCTCGTCGGCGACCAGATCGCTCTGGCGCGGCGCCGGCTCGCGGGCCTCGGGCCCGGTGCGCTCGGGGAGGAACTGCCGCCGGTTGATGAGCAGGTAGAGCCGCGGGGCCCCGGGCGCGCGGACGATCTCGACGTCGACGTTCTGCGCGCCGAAGCGGAAGTCGAACACGTAGGAGAAGCGCACGCTCGTGCCGCCCGTGGTGCCCTCGGCCAGCGCCCGGAAGCGGCCGTGGAAGTCCTCCGTGTTCGCACACGGCGCGACGTCGGTGAAGAAGTTCCGCCCGACCACCGTGCTCGGATCGAGGCGCGCGAGGCGACCTTCGGCGAGGTTGTAGCGCAGGATGAGGCCGTCGCGCGCCAGGCAGACCACGCCGAACGGAAGCTCGTCGAGGGCCGCGTCGTCGAGGTCGTCGACGGTGGTCGGATCGAACGCCGCGAACGACCGCGGCGGTCGGGTTCGGGCGGTCACGGAGGGCGGTGGGGGGATCGGGCTCATGGATCGAACATCGGGTTGTTGGGGCCGCGCGATCGCAGCCACGCGGCCAGGGTGACGCGCAGCTCGTGGAGGTCGACGTAGCGCTCGCCCGGCGCCTTGCGGGTGCCGCGGGCGAGGATCGCGAACAGCCGCGGATCCATCTCGACGTCGCGCGGGTAGGGCAGGGCGGCGGTGCGGATCGCGTCGAACAGCGCGGGCAGGGACTCGCGCGCGAACGGAGGCCGACCGGTGACGAGGCTGTAGATCGACACGCACGCCGACCACTGATCGGACGCCGGCCCCACCACGCCGTCGACGATGTGCTCGGGCGCCATGAAGTCGGGCGTGCCCGCGAGCGTGCCGGTCTGGGCGACCCCGGGCTCGAAGATGTGCGACAGCCCGAAGTCGAGGAGCACCGCCCGCTCGACGCCGGTGTCGTCGACGCCGAGCAGCATGTTCTCGGGCTTGATGTCGCCGTGGACGATGCCGTGGCGGTGCACCGCCTCGAGGCCCGACAGGATCCCGAGCATGAGCCGCACGGCGCGGTCCTGATCGAGCGGTCCGTCGGCGGCGACGCGTCGCGCGAGATCGTCCCCCTCGAGCAGCTCCATCACGAGGTAGGGGGCGCCGCGATCGTCGACGACGACGTCGTGCACCTGCACGATCGCGGGGTGGCGGACGCGGGCGATGGCCCGGGCCTCGCGGATCAGGCGATCGTTCGACTCGGGATGATCGCTGCGCATGCGCTTGATCGCGACCAACCGATCGAGGCCGAGGTGGCGCGCCCGCCACACCTCGCCCATGCCGCCGACGCCGAGCCGGTCGAGCAATCGATAGCCCCGCTCGAGCAGGCGATCGGCGTCGACCCACGCGACCTCGGCCGCCGGGGCCCGTCGTTCGGGGCTCGCGCCGAGTCCCCGCAGCGTGTCGCGTCGTTCACTGCCCATGGTCGGAGCGCGGGTGCCGTGCACGCCCAGGCGCGATCGGGCGACCGCACCTCGGCACGGTCCCTCCTAGCAGACGGTCGCCACGCGGCAACTCGCGGCCATCCCCGGATTTGGGGCGTCGAATCGCGGTACATTCGCGCGCGGGCCGGCGGCGATCCGCGGACCAACGCGGCATGTCGACGAGGCGTGGGGTACTGACGGCGCTGTCGATCGGCGCGCTCGCGGGCGGGGGCCTGGCCCTGGTCCGCGTGAACTCGCCCGAGTCGGCGCAGGCCGGGCTCGCGATCGATCGAAGCGAGATCGTCGGTCCTGCGCCGCGGCCCGACCGCGCGTCCCAGTCCTCGGCCGATCCCGAGGCCCTGCGCGCGCGGCTCGGGGACGCACGCTGGATCGCGGTGGGCGGTGGCGCGTGGCCCGAGGCGACGCAGGTGCAGATCGAGCAGGACATCGGGCTCGCGGCCCAGGTCTTCGGCGACGGCGGCGTGGTCCTGTTCGGCGCGGGCCCGGACGCGCCGGTGGTGCAGGTGCAGCACGATCTGCCGCGCGATCCCCTGGGCACCGCGCTCGCCGAGCTGTTCGCGCCGCGGGGCGGCCGCGATGCGTCGTATCGCGCGCCCTCGATCCCGGTCGACGCCGAGGCGACGGCGTCGGGCGTGCTCGCGGCGCTCGGCACCGCGACCGCGGCATCCGGCGCCCCGCTGCTGGTGTTCCTGGCCGGACACGGCGACATCGGCGAGACGCCGCGCGACAACTCCGTGTCGCTGTGGGCCGCGTCGAACATCGGCGTCGGCGAGCTCGCGCAGACCCTCGATCATGCGCGACGTCCGGTGCGACTGGTCGTGACGACGTGCTTCTCCGGCGGCTTCGCCGAGCTCGCGTTCGCCAGCGCGGACGAGGCCGCGGGCGCCGCGGGCGATCGCTGCGGGCTGTTCGCGTCGACCTGGGATCTCGAGGCGTCGGGCTGCGATCCCAACCCCGATCGCAGCGCGCAGCAGGGCTACGCGATCCACTTCCTCAACGCGCTTCGCCTGCGCGATCGCAAGGGTGAACCGCTCGCGTTGGCCGAGCTCGACCTCGACGGCGACGGCCGCGTCGGCCTGCTCGACGCGCACACGCGGGTGCGCATCGCCTCCGACGGCGCCGATGTGCCGACCACGACCTCCGAGCGGTGGCTCCGCGCCCACGCGCCAGCGGCGGGCCCCGAGGTCGCACTCGAGCTCCCCGAGGAGGACGCGGTCGTCGCGGCACTCGGTCCGCGCCTCGGAATCGCGGGCGACGCGGCGGGCGCTCGGCTCGCGTCGATCGAGGCCGAGATCGCGGCCGCCGACGCGGAGATCGAGCGCACCGGCGGTCTCGAGGACGCCGCGTTCCGCCTCGCGGCGGCCGAGCTGCTCGCGCGGTGGCCGGTGCTCGACGACCCGTGGCACCCGGAATTCGCGACGACGTTCCGGGGTCAGCGCCCGCAGATCGAGGAGTTCCTGCGGGCGTCGGCGCGCTACGCCGAGTACCTCGAGGCGCGCGAGGCCGCCGCGATCGCCCACGGTCGCCGCGCCGATCTCACCGCGGCCGCGGCCCCGGTCGAGCGGCTCGCGCGCGCGATCGAGAACCAGCAGCACGCGCGACGCCTCGCGGCGCAGGGCGGCGCGGCGTTCGAGACGTGGCAGCGCCTGCGCGCGTGCGAGCGCTGGTCGCCGACGCGCGCACCCTGACGTCAGCGGCAGGTGACCACTGCGCTCGAGCCCCCGCGCGCCTCCGCTTGCGTGCGGCCCTTGCCCTCGCAACCCGGGCGGTCGGGGTTCGACCCCTCGCCCACGAGCGCGGACACCTCGATCTCGTAGTCGCCCGGCAGCAGGGCCGCGCGCGTGAACTTGCCGTCGCCGTCCGCCTGCACCTTGGCGACGGTGCGAAAGACGAGCTCGTCGCTCGGGTCGCGCGCGGGCGTGGCGATCACCACCTTGGCGTCGGGAATCGGCGAGCCTTCGGCATCGACGACGACGCCCGAGATCACGCCGTCGAACCGCGGCACCGACAGCACGACCCTCGCGGTGTCGCCTCCGACCACGCTCACGAGCTGCGTGGCGCCGTCGACGGGGACGATGTGTTGCTGGGCGTCGAGCACGTACTCGCCGGGTATCAGCTCCAGAAGCGAGAACGTGCCGTCGGGGCGGGTGAAGGTGCCCAGGCCGGCGCGTCGCTTCACGGCCACGTACAGCCCCCCGACGCCCTTGCCGTCGGGGTCCGTCACGCGGCCTTCGATGCGCCCGAGCGCAGGGAGCGAGAGCGATCCGAGGTCGACGTGTTGTCCATCGTCCACCGCGAAGCTCCCCAGCGGCAGCGATGCGCCGGTCCGCGTCGCGCCGATGATCTCGAAGTCGCCGGCGTCGGGCAGCGCCGCCACGAAGTGGCCGTCGCCGTCGGTCTGGGTCGTCACCGTGCCCTTGGGCAGCATGGGTCCGTCGAGCACGGTCCCCGCGGGGATGAGTCGAATCCCGAGGAACGCGCCGAGACCATCCTCGGCGACGATCGCCCGCCCTTCGACGGTGGCGCGGGGCTGCACGCGCAGGGTCGCTTCGACAGGCTCGACCCCAGTGATCTCGACGACCGCCACGACCGCGTGACCGCGGCAGTTCGTCGTGAGCTCGAGGCGTCCGGGCGGAACTCCCTCGAGCGTGCCGTGGGACCCCGCGAGACGAGCGCCCCAATGGTGGCCCGCAGTGCTCCCCGAGAGCCAGTCGCCCTCGCAGCCGTCGAGCACGGCTGGTGCCTCGATCTGCACGCGGACCGTCGTCGCGGGCGCGACGACGAGGACGAGCTCGGGGGCGGGCTCGCCGAAGGCCAGGGTGAGCGTGGCGTCGGCGCGAGCGAACCCCGTGGGTCCCTCGGCGGTGGGTCGATAGCGACCGGGCGCGAGGCGACGCAGCGCGAAGCGACCCTCGCCGTCGGTCGTGGTGAAGGTGAACTGCTCGCTGGCGTTGTCGCGCTCCGGGTTCGCGCGCACCCGGATGTCGGGCACGGGCGCGCCCGCGCCATCGATCACGCGGCCCGCGAGCACGACCTCGGGCATGACGCGCAGCTCGATGCCATCCTGGGGCGCCGAGGCGCCGGCTCTGCCCTCGGCGTAGCCTTCGGCGCTGGCCGTGAGCCCCACCGGGCCGGGCGGTACCCACAGCTCGAAGCGACCCTCGTCGTCGGCGATCGTCCGGGACGAACCGTCGAGGCGGTCGAACTCCATCCGGCGCACGACCGCGCCGGGGACGACGCCGCCGGTCTCGTCGACGACCGTGCCCGCCACCCGCACGCCGCCGCGCCGCAGCACGATGTCGATGCCGGTGTGGCGCGTGGCGGCAGCGATCGGCAAGAGTCCCGTGCCGTGGGCGCCGCCGTGATCCGCCGGCAGGTAGCCCGGGGCGCTCGCGTCGATGCGGTGCGTGCCGGCACGCACGCCATCCAGGTGATAGCCACCCTGCGCGTCGGTGTGCGCGCAGCCGGGCTCGATGTCCTCGACGCGGGCGCGCGCGCTGATGTCGATCGTGTGGCAGACGAGCGCGTGCGCGATGGGGCGGCCGTCGCGGTCCATCACGCGACCCGCGATCGTGGCGGCCTGGGGATCGACGGGGAGCGAGGCCGCCGTTCGCGTGCGCTCCGGGGCATCGCGGCGCCCGCTCGGATCGACCGAAGCACCCGAGGCACGCACGCTCCCGTCGATGTGGGTGCCGGCGTCTCCGGTGGTTGACGACGCGCGCGTGGGCGCGACGAGCCACGCCAGCACGAGCCCCGCGACCGCGAACCACGCGAGCCACGGCCCGAGCCGCGCGCTGTGCCATGGCCACAGCCACACGATGAAGCTCGAGAGGCGCGCGCCCTCGCGCTGGCCGGCGAGGCGCTCGAGCTCGGCCCGCGCCGCACGGGCACGCCAGCGCACGGTGGTCACCGACAGGCCGAGGCGCTCCGCCACGTCGCGGGCCGGCAGGGCCTCGATCTCGAGCAGCACGAACGGCGCGAGCTTCTCGGGATCGAGGCGGTCGAGGAAATGCTCGAGCATGCGTCCGGCCTCGCTGCGCTCGGCGTGCTCGTGCGGGGTCGTGGGTGCCGGAGTCTCCGGCGCGTGGACGATGAGCCGCGAGCGCCGTGCCGCGCGGCGGCGGGCGTTCGACGCCGTGTTGCGGCTGATCCCGAACAGCCACGGTCGCACCGCGCGGCTGCGGTCGAGCGCTGCGCCGGCGTGCCCGAGCATCGCGGCGAACACGTCCTGGACCGCGTCGTCGAGGTCGTCCTCGTGCAGTCGGAAGCGCCGCAGGCAGCTGCGCACGAACGCGTGGTGGTCGCGGTAGATGGCACCCACGCCGAGCTCGGCTTGCGATGAGGCATGCATCGCCCCCTGATTGTCGCGAGCGGTTGCGAGTGGAGCGGCCGGCGGCGAGAAATCGCAGGCATCCGCAGGGCGGCTCTCTACGGCCTCCGAACGCTGTTCGGCGGGGGCCTCGGGCGCCGTCACGGTCGCCCCGCGCGCTGAACGACGTCGCGTGCCATCGGGGCGCAGGATACCCCACGCCGCGGCCTGCATTCGCGGGCGCGCGGCGTTCGCTGTCGTCCGGGGTATCGTCGCGGTCGATGGCCGAACCGCCACGCATGGACGCCGCGCCACCGCTCCAGGGTCCCGCAGCGGCCTCCGAGGTCCTCGCGCCGAGGTCGGTGATCCTCGACGGTCGCTACCGCATCGAGCGCGAGCTCGGGCGCGGCGGCATGGGCATCGTGTACGAGGCGACGCACCTGATGCTCGGCCGCAAGGTCGCGATCAAGATGCTGTCACCGGCGATGCGCAAGCGGCCGGATCTCGCCAACCGGATGATCCGCGAGGCGCGGGCGGTGAGCACGATCGGTCACCCCAACATCGTCGCGGTGACCGACCTCGGCTTGGTCGGGGGGCTGCCGTACATCGTGATGGAGCTGCTCGCCGGCGTGTCGGTCGAGGACGAGCTGGCGCACCGCGGGTCGATGGCCGTGCCCGACGCCATCCTCGTCGCCGAGGCGGTGCTCGACGCCCTCGACGCCGCCCACCGCCGCAGCATCGTCCACCGCGACATCAAGCCCGGCAACGTGATGCTGGTCCGCGACGGCGCCGGTCGACGCACCGTGAAGGTCCTCGACTTCGGGATCGCCAAGATCGTCGACGGCGATCAGGTCACGACCAAGACGTCGTTCGTGCTCGGCACGCCCCTGGCGATGGCGCCCGAGCAGGCGCTCGGCGAGGACGTGGACGCCCGCGCCGATGTGCACGCGGTCGGATCGCTGCTCTACACGATGCTGGTGGGTGAGGCGCCGTTCGCCGCGACCACCGGCAACGTCGCGATCGCGCGGATGCTCGAGGGCAAGTACACGCCGGCTGGGGCCCGCGTCGCCGGCGTGTCGTCGGCGCTCGACGCCGTGATCGCGAAGGCGCTCGCGCGGGCACGCGAGGAGCGGTGGCCCGACGCCGCCAGCATGCGCGCGGCCCTGCACGCGTGCCTTCCGGGGGCCAAGACCGCCGGGCCGCGCCGCGCCTCCGCCGTGGTCGCGCCGCCGGCCGCGGCGTCCGGCGATACGATGGCCGAGCCCGACGTGCGCGCGCCGGCGTCGCGACCCGCGGCCGTCGTCGCGCCTGCCCACGATCCGCGGTTCGGTCCGGCGCCCGTCGAGCGGCTCGACGTGCAGACGCTGCTCGATCGGCCGCCGGTGCGCGTGGCCGAGGTACCGCGGCCGCCCTCCCGCATCGGTCGCACGCTGGTCGTCGCCGCGGTCGCGATCGCGGCGGGCCTGCTGGGATGGCGCTGGCTGGTGAACCAGCGCGGCGCCGCGACGACGCACACCGCGATGGCCGTCGCGGAGCCGGAGCTCGGCATCGACGGCGAGCCCGCGGTCGAGGAGGCCCCCACCGACGGCGGCACGGTGCTGTTGATGGTGACGACCACGCCCAAGGACGCGGCGGTGTTCGTGGATGACGTGCGCGCGACCAAGAACCCGGTCACAGTGCCGCGCTCCGAGACGGCCGTGCGCGTGCGCGTCGAGGCCCCGGGCTACGAGCCGCGCGTCGTCGAGGTGCAGCCCAAGCGCTCGCGCCAGCTCGAGGTGAAGCTCGATCGCCGCCGACGGTAGCTCGTCCAGGCGCGCTACCGCGTCGGCGCGAGCGCGCGCAGCAGGGGCGACCACACGCTCGGCGTCAGCAGCCACAGCTGGTGCATCGTGCGGGTGATCGCGACGTAGAGCGCGCGCCGGGCCGGCGCGTCCTCGGGGTAGCTGCCCGGGCTCGCGTCGGGGACGATGACGTGGTCGAACTCGAGGCCGCGGATCTCGTCCCCGCAGGTGACGATGACCCCGGGCAGGAAGTCGAAGTCGCCGTCGAGGGCGAGCCGGACGTTGAGGGCGCGCGAGAGCTGACGGTGCAGCCGCTGCGCCGACTCGTAGTGTCGACAGATGATCGCGACCCGCGCCCGACGGTCGCGCTCGCGCAGGCGCGCGAGCGCGGCGGCGGTGTGGCTGATGAGGTGGCACGGCGTGGGGACCCGGTGCCAGACCACCGGGGCCTCGTCGTCGCGCGGCCTGGCGATCGCGCCGTCACGGCCGGCCACCGCCCGCGCGATGCGCTCGACCGCGGGCGGGCAGCGATAGCTGGACTGCAGCGTGACGCGCTCGTGCGTGCGCACGCCGAGCTCCATCATCACCGCCGGCCAGCCGGCGAACGCGACGCCGTCGTCGATCTGCTGGGCCTCGTCGCCCGCCACCGTGATCGCCCCGGCGGGATCGACCGCGCGGCCGAGGACGCCGAGCTCGATCGGTGCGAGCTCCTGGGCCTCGTCGACGACGATGTGATCGTAGCGCGTCAGGCCGCCCGTCGCCGTCGGCACGAGGGCGGGCGCGCGGCGCTGCAGCTCGAACATCACCGCGGCGTCCTCGACGTCCATGGTGTCGGCGTCGTGCATCGGCGTGCCCTCGTCGATCGGGCGCCCATCGAGCGTCGCGAGACGCTCGGCGTCGACGTGCTTCAGGCGCTGCTCGGTGGTGCGGGTGAACTGCAGGCGTGTGTGGCGAGCCGTGGCCTCGACGACGCCCGGCGGCAGCTCGCCGGCCGCACCGTCGACGACGCGGCGCATCAGATCGCGATCGCCGAACAGGTGCAGCAGCGCCGGTCGCGACCCCGTCTCTTCGTGGTAGCCGCGCTCGACGGCCCGCATCGCCTGCGTGCCCGCGGCGAGCTCGGGCAGCACGGTGCGCAGCGCCGGGTGTCGCTTCAGCCGCGACACCGCCGCCGGCGTGCCCTGCGACAGCCGCCGCGGGAGATCGGGGAACACCCGGTGGGCCTGCGCCACGACCCACTGATCGAAGGTGAGGATCTCGAGCTCGGGCGCGCCGAGGCGCTCGAGCGTCAGCTGCGACAGGCGACGCAGCGCCTCGTTCGGGACGATGACCAAGCCGCGGAAGCGACCGCCCCGGCGCGGCTCGGCCGCGAGCGCGGCGATGCGGTGCAGCGCGACGGTGGTCTTGCCGAAGCCCGCCTCGCCGAGCACGAGCAGCGAGCGGCGCGCGTCGAGCTCGACCGCCGCGCGCTGCACGGGGTCGAGCAGGACCGCCTCGCCGCCGGAGACCGCGCTGCCCCGGCGCGGCGCGAGCGTCGGCAACGCGAGCGGTTCGTCGACCCAGCCCACGGGGCCGTGGGTGATGCGGCCGGACTCGTGCTCGATGGCGGCGAGCTCGTCGCCGGCGAACTCGACGAGGTGGCGCAGCACCACGCGGCCCTGCAGCACGCGGCGGTCGACCTCGACCTCGTACTCGTCGCCCTCGAAGTGGGTGAAGAACACCTCGGCGAGCGGCGAGCGCTCCCAGTCGACGAGGGCGAACTCACCGACGATCTGCGCGCGTCGGCCGAGCAGCACGTCGCGCACGCGGCCCGCGGTCTCGATCCGCAGGAGCCCGAAGTACGGCGCGCCCGACGGCACGGCGTTGCGCACGACGGCGACGGCGCGCAGGTGCAACGCGACGAGCTCGTCGGCCGTGGGCACCGGGCAGTTGTGCGCGATGCCAGGGCCCCGCGCAAGCCGGACGAACGCGGGCCGCCGGGCGGTGGGCTCACTCGAACGCGATGGCGCGGACGTTGTCCCCGGGGTTGCGGTCGACCAGCAGCACGCGCGGATCGATCCCGGCCTTGACCGGCTTCTCGGGGCTGACCAGGGTCAGCGTCTCGCGGTCCGCGGTGAAGCGGTGCTGCTCGAGCACCACCGGGATCTCGCGGACGCGGCCGTCGACCTCGCGCTCGACGAAGACGCCGACGTCGATGAGGTCCGCGAGCGGCACCTCGGACTCGGTACCGCCCTCGTTCGCGCGCAGCTTGTGCGTCTCGACCTCGAGCTCGATCTCCCACTGACCGTCGTCGCGCTGGTGGGCCCGGGCCGCGTGCGTCCGGTTGTCGTAGAGCGTGATGGTCTCGAACAGGTCCTCGATGAGGTACGCGCGATCGGCCGGCACGACCGCCCGGAAGCGGTCGACCAGGTCGCGCGCCGTGGTGTACGGCGGGCCTTGGAAGGCGACGTCGGCGATGTACTTCGCGAGCACGGCGTTCACCGTCTCCTCGCCGATGTACTCGCGCAGCGCGTACATCACCAGGCTGCCCTTGTTGTAGTGGACGTAGGGCTGGTTCTCGACGCGGATGAGCGGGAGCTCCTTCTGGACCTCGCGGCCGCGGCCCGAGAGGTAGCGGTCGAGCTCGTAGGCGAGGAACTTGCGCATGGCCTCGCGGCCGTAGGCCTTCTCCATGACCATCAGCGCCGAGTACTGCGCCAAGGTCTCGGACAGCACGGTGCTCCCCTGGGCGTTCGCGCCGATCACCTGGTGCGCCCACCACTGGTGCGCGACCTCGTGGGCGGTCACGTAGAACACGTAGTCGATGTCGTCGGGATCGCGGAGGTCCGCGATGAACCCGATCGCCTCGGAGTAGGGGATCGTGTTGGGGAACGACTGGGCGAACGAGGCGTAGCGCGGGAACTCGACGATGCGCACCTGCCGGTGCTGGTACGGGCTGAAGTTGGCCGTGAAGTAGTCGAGCGACTGCTTGGTCGCGTCGATCATCCGCGCGACGTTCATGTCGTGCGCGGGGTGGTGGTAGACCTCGATGGCGACGTCGCGCCACTGGTCGCGCTCGACGGCCCAGCGGCCCGACAGGAACGCGTAGAAGTCGAGGATCGGCGCGTCCATCACGTAGCGGAAGTATCGGCGGTCGCCCTCGGTCCACTCGCGCTGCAGGTACCCCGGGGCGAGCGCGACCTGATCGAGGCTCGTGCCGACGGTGGCCGCGAAGTCGATCCAGTCGGCCTCACCGGTGATGTACGTGTTGGCCCGGGCCGAGGGGTCGTCGAGATCGGCCATGCGCTCGCGCTCGGGCAGGCCCCGCTTGCGGCGCTCGTTCGGCTCCGAGATCTCGCCGTTGCGGTCGTAGCCGATCCGCGGGACGAAGTCGGTGTTGTGCAGGAACGAGCCGTTGAAGACGATCGCGGTGTTCGAGTCCTGCTCGACGAAGCCCGGCTCGGCGAACCCGACGTCGAACGTCAACGTGGTGCGCTCGCCCGGCGCCAGCGGCGGGGACAAGGACAGGATGCGGTAGCCGACTTCGTCGTCCTGGTGGCTCACGGTCGCCCCCGGGAGCGTCGCCTCGCGGATCGTCAGGTCGGCGTTCAGCACCAGGTGCACGGCGTCGAGCGGCGCGGCGGTGCGGTTCTCGAGCGTCAACGTGCCGCGCATGTCGGCGCGGCGCTCGGCCGGGTACAGCTCGACGTGGACGTCGACGGCCATGACGCGGGGCTGCGGCACGCCCTCGTACTGGGCATAGCGCTCCTCGTAGAGCACCTGCAGGCGCTCGCCCTCGTCGGAGGGCACGAAGCGGTTGAGCACGTCGGTGTTGTAGAAGATGTAGCCGCCGGTGGCCGCGAACGCCCCGCCGACCGCGAGCAGGGCGAGCCGACCGCCGCGATCGAGCGTCGCGCGGGCGCGACGCAGGCGCAGCTTGATCCGCTGATCGGTGCCGCGGGGCCACAGCAGCGCGGCGAGCATGAGCAGCGCGACCGCCCCGAGCGCCCAGTACAGCCGGTACCACACGAGGCCGGTGGTGAAGTGGCCGTAGCCGTTCATGTCGGAGTACGGCGCGGATGGCGACGCGCCGAAGCGGTACAGCCCGCGCTCGAGGTCGAGCAGCGGCAGGATCTCGTCCAGGATGAAGTAGCCGGCCATCAGCAGGAAGCCGACGTACTTGTGGTTGGCGAAGGCCTGCAGCACCACGGCGAGGGTGGCGACGAGCATCCAGCCGCTCAAAGAGATCACGAACACGCCCTCGCCGTAGAGCAGCGGGTCGATGTCCGTCCAGCCGCGCGACAGCTGCACGCCGATCCCGGTGACCACCGCGACCGCGAGGAGGACCGCGATCGCGGCCCACAGCGCGACGAGCTTGGCGACCATGGGGACCCACGAGGGGATCGGGAGCGCGTCGTAGACCTCGGCGAGGCCGACCTTGCGCTCCTTCCACGTCAGCTCGCCGGCGTAGAACACGATGACGATGAGGACGAACAGGCCGATGCTGCCGTCGAGGACGCGGATGACCAGGCTCGTCACCGGATAGACCGGCGTGCCGTACATGCTGTCGATGCTCGCGTAGAGGCTGCCGAGCGCGTTGAGCATGCCGAAAAGCGCGATGACGAGGAAGGCGGTGCTGCGCAGGACGCCCGAGAGCTCGACGCGGATCTGATGCCAGCACTGGGCGAGGGCGACACGCCAGCCATGCGCGACGACCACGTGGGGCAGCGCGACTTCGCGGGCGAGCTCGGGCGCGGCGTCGTCGCCGAGCTTCGCGCGGCCCGACTCGTTGGGAACCACCAGACGGAACCGGGCGACGGTGAACGCCAGCGCGAGCGCGCCGACGCCGATCCACAGCGCGCGGTTGAGCACCAGCAGCGAGCCGCCCGTGGGCAGCAGCGTGTTGCGCTCCGCGACCGTCCAGTAGCGCGTGTCGACGGCGAGCGCGGTGAGGCCGAACGGATCCGACAGGGCGGCGATCACGTCGTTGTCGAGGCCGTCGATGAGGCCGCGCGACACCACGTAGATCACGAAGAAGCCGGCCACGGCCACGTAGGAGAAGAGCACCCGGCGGGTGAGGGTGCCGACCGCGAAGAACACCGCGCCCATCACGAAGAGGTTGGGGAACACCAGCACGGCGAGGCCCCAGGCCGCGGACCGGCCGGCCCAGGTGGTGCCAGCGAGGCGCTCTGGGTCGAGCCACGGCATCTCGACGCCGATCGTGATGCCGAGCGCGGCGCCGGCCAGCACCACCCACGCCATGGCGAGCGAGCCGAAGAACCGGCCCAGCAAGAGGGCGTGGCGGCGGATCGGGCTGGTGAAGAACGGCGCGTACGTCCGCTGCTCGAAGTCGCGGATCACCGAGGTCGCGACGAACGCGGTCACCACGATGACGCCGATGACGCTGAGGATCGCGAGCACCTGGATGATCACGACCGGGGCGTCGATCGCCGTGCCGCCGGCGGCGCCGCCGATGACGATCGCGTCACTCGTGGTCTCGCCGAAGGCGAGCAGGGCGAAGACCGCGGCGAACAGCCAGACGGTGGGTTGGCGCAGGCGCGAGCGCAGCTCGAAGCGGAGGAATTCCCAGAGCATGGTGTTCCTCAGGCGGCGCGGCGCAGCGTGGTGAAGTAGACGTCCTCGAGATCGGGATCCACCGCGGCGAAGCCGTGGCCGGGGTCGTGCTCGTCGAACACGTGGATGACGGTGCGCCCCGCGACCAGCCGCGTGGAGATCACCGTGTGTCGCTCGCGGTGCTGTTCGAGGTCCTGCTTGTCGATGACCTTCCGCCAGGTCTTGCCGCGCATGGCTTCGATCGCCTCGCGCGGCTCGGAGCGGTGCAGCACCTGGCCGCCGGCGATGATCGCCATCTGTGCGCAGAGGTCCGCGACGTCGTCGACGATGTGCGTCGAGAGCACGACGACGACCTGCTCACCGATCTCGGCGAGCAGGTTGAGGAAGCGCGTGCGCTCCTCGGGATCGAGGCCCGCGGTCGGCTCGTCGACGATGACGAGCCGAGGTGCGCCGAGCAGCGCCTGGGCGATGCCGAAGCGCTGCTTCATGCCGCCGGAGAACCCGCCCAGCCGCTTCTTGCGGACGTTCCACAGGTTGACCCGCTGCAGCAGCGCCTCGACCATCGCCTTTCGCTCGCCGCGGTCGACGATGCCCTTCAGCACCGCGAAGTGGTCGAGGAGGCTCAGCGGATCGAGGTGGGGGTAGACGCCGAAATCCTGCGGCAGGTACCCGAGCACGCGTCGCGTCGCGTCCTTGTCGCGCAGCACGTCGATCTCGCCGAGCGTCACGGTGCCCGCGTCCGGGTCCTGCAGCGTCGCGACCGTGCGCATCAGCGTCGACTTGCCGGCGCCGTTGGGGCCGAGCAACCCGAACATGCCCGGGGGCACGTCGAGGTCGATGCCCCGCAGCGCGCGGACGCCATTGGCGTAGGTCTTGGTCAGGCCACGGATCGTCAAGGCGTTGGGCACGGCACTCCCCGGCCGTTGCCGTTGGCAGCGACGACCGGGCCTTGTGACCCCGGCGGGCGCGGGATTGTTTCCAACTCGCGCGGATCACCCCTGTGCCGAGGCGCGCGCCGTCCTACCGGGCCGCGGGCCAGCCGTTCTCCGGCGAGGCGCGACGCACCGCGCCGTTGGGCCGGCTGAACCGCGTGCAGTAGCGGTCCCACAGCGAGGTCACGCGGGTGACCTCGGGATCGTCGGCGATGGTGCGCGACATCTTCGCCAGATCGTCGCGGCCCTGCTGGCACATCGCGAAGGCGTCGGGGTCGATCCAGCTCTCGCGCGCGGTGGACCACGAGCCCGGGAGCGGACGGGTCGCCATCGCGGCGAGGCCGTCGATGAAGTGGATCAGCATCCGGCCCTTGGCGAGGTTGCGGCCCTTGGTCGGTTCGCCGGCGGCGGCGAGGTCGCCCAGCCCGAACGCGAATTCCTCGACCATCGCGTCACCGGTCTCGGGATCGTCGTACTCGATGGTGAGCATCACCGAGTCCTGCGGACGTAGGCGCCCGCCGCGGGCCATGAGGTCGGCGAGGAACAGCTGCGAGGTGTTGGCGAAGTAGTGGATCGCCTGCACGTCCTCCTTCACGCTCGACGACTCCTCGCCGTAGAAGACGTTCATGCGCAGCGACGGCGGCAGCTGGAGCTGGAAGTGCACGTCGTCGGCGACGGTCTCGATGAGCGACACGAACCGGCGGCCGAACACGGCGTCGACCTCGGCGGGGGAGCCGAGGAACACGTACGCGCCGTGGCCCCGCTCGGTGAGCTTGTCGAGCAGCGAGTCGTTGAACTCGCTGCCGACGCCGATGCCCGAGAGCCGGATGCGACGCGCGTCGTAGTGCTTGCCGATGAGCGCGATCGATTCCTCGTCGGTGACGCCGGTGTTGGCGAGCGCGTCGGTGACGAGGACCACGCGGTTGCTCGCGTTGGGCTGGAAGGTCCGGTCGGCGATCGCGTAGCCGGTCTGCAGGCCCAGGTTCACGTCGGTCGAGCCGCGGGGCTGGATCTTCTCGATCGCGGCCTCGAGCATCCGCCTCGGGTCGCGGCCGACCACGAAGTTCTCGACCGGGGTGCACACCTGGTCGTCGAACAGCACCAGATGGACCATGTCGCCCGTCTTCAGCTCCTCGAGCATCCGACGCATGCCCTGCTTGAGGTACTCCATGCGGCCCTCGTCCGACATGGAGCCCGAGCGATCGACGACGAAGGTGACCGCGGCGTTGCGCCGCGATTCGCGGTCGAGCGGTCGGCCCGCGACGGCGAGCGCGAGGTTGAAGATCCCGGGCTTCTCGGGGTCGGGCGCGAGCTCGGCGGCCACCGAGAAGTCATCCGTCTCGGGCACCGGTGCCGTCACGAACGAGAAGTAGTTGAGCAGCTCGTGCGGGCGGATGTGCTCGATCGGCAGCGGCAAGAATCGATCGATGGCGTAGATCACCCGCTGCGCCGACGACAGGCTCATGCTGTCGTCGTTGGAGAGGTACGTCGCGCGGCCCCAGTCGGTGAACTCGTCGTCGGGGTTGGGGGCGATCGCGATCGGAGCGGCCTCGGCGGCCGGCGACGATGGTGCGAAGGCTCGGTCCTGCTTCCCGCCGCCCCTGTCGCGCCGGCGCTCGCGTCGGCTCTCGCGCTTGTCGGTGGCGACGACGGTCATGTTCTCGGACGGCGCGTTCGCGGGTTCGGCGACGACGGGGCTCTGCTCGGCCTCGTCGAGGTCCCCGCCGCCCATCGCGCTGCCCGCCGCCGACGATGGTGACACGGGGGTCGTCGTCGGACGTGCCGGGTCCGCCGGCTTCGACGGCTTGGATGGTCGTGCCTTCGTCGCCGTGGGGGTCGCGGGCTCCTTCGGCGGTGCGGCGCCGGGCGATGGGTTGTACGGCACGAACCCGCTCTTCTTGCTCGCGACCCCGCTGCCACCCTTGCGCTTGGGCTTCGCCTTCTTCACCGGTGGCGGGCCCGAGTCGTCGGGCACCCCGCCGAAGCACGCGGCCGATCGCTCGACCATGCGCGGCATCGCGGCGAGATCGGGCGCCACTGGGGCCGGCCGGATCCGTGCCGGGTGCGTGCGCGCGGTGAACACGTGCGGGGGATCGTCCGCGCCACCGTGCAGCGCCAGGGCCCCGTTGCCGCCGCCGGGGCCGACCGCACTGGCGGATCCGCAGCCGAGGGAGAGGGCCAAGCTCGCAGAGATCCAAGCGCGCAGCGGTGTCGTCATGTCGGGCCCCGAACGACGCGGGACCCCGCATCGCTTTCACCAAGCATCGCAAAAGCTCGGCGCCCCTGTCAGCGCGGCTCGCCGGGGCGCGTTCCCTCGGCCAGAAGCCACGCCCGGGAATTGCCCTGGGCGGGCCGTCGTCGGATGCTACGGCCCATGCCGCGCGGCACACCCCCTCGAAGACTCTGGCCCTGGCTCGTGCTCGGGCTGTCGGCTGCGTGCGCGAAGCGGGCCGCGGCGCCGGACAGCGAGGTCCCCTCGACCCCCTCGGCCGCCGACGCGGCGGTGGCCGGCTCCAGGACCCTCGAGTCGCTCGAGCAGGACCTCGGCCAGCTGACGGGTGAGCTCGAGTTGGCGGAGACCGGAGAACCGGCGGACGCAGGGGCCGATCCGATGGGGACCGCCAGCGCCAAGTGCGAGCGACTGTGTGGGATCAAGGGATCGATCTGCGAGCTGTCGACGGCGATCTGCGAGCTCGCCGATGACCACACGGACGAGCCGCGCTACGCCGCGTCCTGCGACGACGCGCGCGGTCACTGCGAGCGCGCGACCTCGGTCTGCGAGCAACGGGGGTGCGATGGTTGCCCGAGCTAGTCGCGTCCTTGCCCGAGCTGGTCGCGTCGCCGCGGGCGTGGGCCTCGCGCTCGCCCTCGTCGGGGGCTGCAAGGCGGCGGTGCGCGGGGGCCACGTCGAGGTCGCCGACGACATCGATGCCATCGAGCGGGCGCTCGCCGAGCGCGGCGCGGAGCTCGAGCAGGCCGGGGTCGTCGTCGCGTATCGCGATGTCCCCGAGCCGACGCCGACCGCACCGATGCACGAGGAGCAGCTCGGCGACACGGACGAGGCCGGGCCCGGCGTCGAGCCGGTGACCCCGGCGCCGAACACCGACGTGCCCGCCGAACCGACGCCGTCTCCGACGGAGCCGTCGCCGACGGAGCAGGGCAACGCGGATTCCCCCGCACTGTCATCGAAGGCGGTCGACCTCGAGCGCGACCAGGAGTCCATGCGAGAGCGTCGACGGTCCAAGCGCAGCGTTCGCCAGGCAACGAGCGACGAGGGCGCGCGCTGCGAGCGACTCTGGGGCCTCGCCGAGTCGACGTGTGGCCTGAGCGCCCGCGTGTGCGCGCTCTCGGGCCGCCACTTCGGCGACATCCGCTATGCCGTGGCGTGTCGTCGCGCCGAGGATCAGTGCGCGGCGGCCCGCGAGCTGTGCGAGTCCTGTCCGACCGACTGATCTACGCGAGCGCCCGCTCGACGGTGAGCGCGGCGATTCCGAGGTGGTAGGCGACCAGCCCGTTGTACGCGACGAAGACCAGGACGATCCCGAAGCTCGCGAGCGGCCGTCGCCGCTGTCGCCACAGGAGCAACAGGCCCAGCGAGACCAGGCTCGACTTCGCCAGGGCGAAGCCGATCGCGTTGGACTCGACGAGATCGGCGAGCAGCGCGTTGGCCTCGGTCGCAATCCCGTTGTGCACCCACCAAAGGGTGAACGCGGCGTCGGCGAGGTTGAGCACCACGACGGTGACGACGGCGAACCAGAGCCAGTCGGCCTCGCCATCGTCGTCCCCGAGGATCCGAAGGGCGCCGCGCACTCGTTCCCACATCTCCTTCGATGTCAGCACTGCTGCGCCGATGTGCAACTCGACGTCGCCGTGGCGGTGGTGTTCCACCGCGCAGAGCCCAACGATCCCAACCGCTTATGCGCCACGTCCGAAGCGGTGGCGTCGCGCGATCCCGCACGGATGCCCCCGATCGGCGCGTACTGCGATCCGCCGACGACGTCGCGATCGCTCAGCTCGCGCCGCTGCCCCGGAGCACCGCGGGCACCGTCCGCAGGATGATCTTGATGTCGAGCCACAGCGACCAGTTGTCGATGTACTCGAGATCGAGCGCCATCCACTGATCGAAATCGACGTGGTTGCGCCCGGACACCTGCCAGAGCCCGGTCAATCCGGGCTTCACCGAGAGACGTCGACGCTGCCACGGCTCGTACTGGATCACCTCCGAGGGGAGCGGCGGGCGCGGGCCGACGAGGCTCATGTCTCCGAGCAGCACGTTGAAGAGCTGCGGCAGCTCGTCGATGCTGGTCGAGCGGATGATGCGGCCGACCCGGGTGATCCGCGGGTCGGCCTTGATCTTGAACACCGGGCCGCCCATCTCGTTCAAGTGGGCGAGCTTGGCCTTCTGGGCCTCGGCGTCGACCACCATCGAGCGGAACTTGATCATCGTGAAGCGCCGGCCGTGTCGACCGGAGCGCACCTGCCGGAAGAACACGGGCCCCTTCGACGACACCTTGATCGCGATCGCGGCGGCGATGAGGATCGGCGACGCCAGCAGGATGCCGATGGCGGACCCGGTGATGTCGAGCAGGCGCTTGACCAGCAGCCGGCCCTGGGAGGTCGGCACGCGGCTCATGCCGAGCATCGGCATGTCGAACCCGGTGACGTTGGCCAGCTCGACCTTCGCGCCGCTGGGCGGCAGCATCGACGGCATCGTCAGGAGCACGTCGACGCCGCGCTCGTCGCAGGCGGCCAGCGCGGCCTTGAATCGATCGGGGTCGGCGCCCGGGACGGCGAACACGACCTCGTCGATCGGCTCGCGATCGAGGAGCGACGCCAGCTGCTCGAGGCTGCCCAGGATCGGCTCGGCGGCGGGATCCGGGCGCTCACCGGCGACCGTCACGTGGCCCAGCAGGCGGTTGTTCCACGGTGAGCTGCGACGCAGCGCCGCGACGAAGCCGAGCGCGTGCTCGCCACAGCCGACCACGACGATCCGGTGCGAGTCGACATCGGTGCCGCGGATCGCCGCGAAGGCCTCGAGCAGGAGCATGCGGCCGGAGATCAGCGCGAAGACCTGCACGACCGCGAGCAGGACAACGAAGCTGCGGGCGATGAAGCCGACGCGGTACAGGAACGCGACGACGACGAACGCCGCCGCGGCGCCGAGGACCGCTCGGCCGTACCGCGTGAACATCCGCCAGTACGAGACGCGGAAGTCGTTGGTCTTGGTCCAGTACAGCGAGAGCGCCCAGATCGGCAGGAGCAGCCACACGAGCTGGTAGTAGTCCTCGACCTCGAGCGCGGGCACGTCGACGATCTGATCGAGGCTCGGCAGATCCGTCGCCATCCACTGCCGAAGGAACAACGCGGCCATGAACGCGCCGGCGCTGACCATCACGTCCAACACCAGCAGCATCTGCCGAAACAGCACCGCTTGGTGACGCGTCAAGTGGAGCCTCCACCCCGCGGCGCAGCCACCACGAGCGTCCCGCAGAAGACAGAAACGGCCACGAAAAGGTGGATACACCGCCCAGGGGGCCGCCATCAAGGGCGCGGCCGCGCCCGCAGCGTTGCGTTGCTCCGACCCGCCGCACCGCGAACCGTCGCCGCCGACTCGCGGGCTCGCGCCTCGCCACGCGCCATGGCACACTCCAAGGAATGTTCGATCGCTGCGATCACCTCGCGGGCCGATCGCATGCGCCCCCACCGACGGCGGTGCGACGCGGGCGGATTTCGCCGGGGCGCGAGCCGCCCCTTGCGCCACGTGGCACCCGCGCGGTACTCGTGGTTCCAACACTTGAACAGCTGTCGTAATGAGCCACGAACCCCCGCCCAACGACGCTCCCGACCCCTGTCCGCCCCACGAGCACGCCCGGCGTGATCCCCCGATCCGGCGCCCCGAAGCGGTCGAGCGCGCGGTCCGACTCTTCCGCGCGCTGGGCGACGAGGCTCGGCTGCGCACCCTCGATCTCCTCGTCCCGGGCGAAGCCTGCGTCACCGAGCTCGCACAGAGCACCGGCGAACGCGTCTCGACCGTCTCCCACCGCCTCCGCCTCCTCCGCGCCGAAGGCCTCGTGACTCGCCGCCGCGACGGCCGCCACATCTACTACGCCCTCGCCGATCACCACGTCCTCGAACTCGTCGAGAACGCCCTCCAACACGCCACCGAAGATCACGACGCCCCCGACCACGACGACGAAGACCCCTAGCCCCGGCCGTGGTCGTGGTCGTGGTCGTGCACGTGGTCGTGCACGTGGTCGTGGACGTGGTCGTGGCCGTGGTCATGGCCGTGGACGTGGTCGTGCGCATGCCCATGCGCATGACTCCCCGCATCCAACACCCCCAACCACGGCCCCAACCCCCACCGCCACAACTGCCCCACCAACAACCCCACCAACACTCCAATCGCCCCCCACGCCACGATCCCATGCCCATGCCCCTCACCGACCTCGAGCGGCAGCGCGACCGGAACCCCGACCACATTCACCAGTAACCCCAGCCCGCACGACACGCCGGCGATCACCGCGACGCCGATCCACGTCGCGCGCCCACCATACGCGCGCCCGAGCACGGCGACGGTCGCCACGTTCGTCGCCGGCCCGAGCAGCAGCCCGACCAGCACCGCCCCGGGCGATACTCCCTTCAACACGAGGACCGCGGCCATCGGGGTCGCCGACGCGGCGCACACGTACGCCGGCAACGCGACCAGCGCGATCACGAACACGTCGAGCCCGGTCGCCGCGAGCCCTGCCAGGCCAGCGGCGGGGAACGAGATGTCGATGTACGCCGCGGCGAGCAGACCGACGACCGTCCACGGCGCCGTGTGCAGCAGGAGCTCGTCGAAGTGGGCGAGCGCGCCGGCCAGCCCCCGCGCTCCGCCGATCTCTGGCTCGTCAGGCACGTGCCCGCGATCGACTGGCGTCGCGACGCGCCCGCGATCGACCAGCCGCGCGAACACCAGCCCGGCAACGTACGCCAGCAGCAGCGCCGCCACGACCCGCAGGATCGCGTAGGGCCAGCCCAAGAACCGCACGGTCAGCGTGACGGTCTCGGGGCCCAGCTCGGGCGTCGCGATGAGGAACGCGACCACCAGGGCAGCAGGTGCCCCTCGGCCACGCAGACCCTCGGCGATGGGCAGCACGCCGCAGGCACACAGCGGCAACGGTACCCCGATCGCGATGCCGCGCCACGCCTGCCGCGACGGCGAGCCGGCGTGCAGCCACTGCGTCGGGAGCCGCCCGCCGATCACCTGCAGCACGGCCCCGAGCACGAGGCCGAGGAGCAGCATCGGCGCGGTCTCCAGCGCGAGCTCCGTCCACGCGCCCGCGAGGGCCGAGTGCATCGCCTCACCCGTCGGGCTGTGCGAGTGAACCGAGGCCAGCGGCAGTGCCAGTCCCGCCGCGACTGCGGCGAGATCGATCAGGCGCACCGAGGTGGTCCGGCGCCCCGCGCCCTCGATCCCATGCAGCAAGACGTGGCAGAGGAAGCCGGCCACCACCGCCGCGAGCGTCGGCGCGAGCGCGTCGGCGAATTCGTGGGTCACCCAGCCCGCGGTCAGGAATCCCGCGCCCGACGCCGCGAGCAGGGCGAGCACGCGGCGAATCGCCGGCCGACGGCCGCGCTGCAACAACACGGTGCCGATGAACAGCGCGGTCATCGGCACCGTGTGAGCCGCGACCGCGAGCACCAGCTCGACGTGGTCGTGATCGTAGCGCTGCGGATCGGCGTAGGCGGCGAGCGCCAGCCCTTCGACGAACTGGTGGGCGACGAACCCGAAGTACCCGAGCTCGGCGCCGACGCCGTGGGCCGTCACCTCGACCCGCGGCCCGCGGAGGCGGCGGGCGATGGCAGCGAACAGCGGGGGCAGGGCGAGCGCGCCGACGAAGAGCAGGAGCGCCCACGCGCCGAGGTGTTCGACCGACTCGGGGAGGAGTTGGACCGCGGCGAGGGCCGCGACCGCGGTCACGGCGAACGTACGCAGCCCGTCGAGCAGCGCGTGCCCGCGCGAGGTCAGGGCCGCCAGCACGCCACCGATGAGCACCGACGCCAGCGTGATGAGGAGCGCGGGGTTCATTCGGCGCGGCGGCCGGACCGTGGTAGCGCGGCGTCGCCGACAACGCAACCGGGTTGCGGGACGCGGACGCAGACCGGGTGGGTCCGTGCGGTGGCTGCTTCAGCGCGAGCGGCCAGCAACGATGCGGAACCGCGGCGGGTCGATGCGCTCGGACCGGCACTCCGGGCAGCGACTCGGTCGCGCCAGGCGATCGCGGGCGCGGAACTCGAACCCGCACCCGAGGCACCGCGCCGGCTCGACGACGAGTTCCTCGTCGCGGTGTTGTTGGGTCCGTCGGAGGTGCTCGAGGTGTTCGTCGACCTGGCGGTGGGCGATGCCCACGAGCCCGGATAGCTCGAGTGCGGTCAGCGGCGCAGTCGCGGCGAGCAGCTCTCGGCGCAGGGCCTCGCGCACGGTCTCGTTCGCACGTCGCGGCGCGGTGGGCGGGACCGGCATCGGCGAGGGGCGGCGCGCCGTTCAGCCCGGCGAGCGCTCGTTGGGGTGGCGGACGTCGCGGCCGTCGATCATGAAGATCACCAGCTCGGCGAGGTTGGTCGAGTGGTCGGCCATGCGCTCGAGCCACTTGGCCACCGACTGCACGTGGATGAGCGCGTGCACGCGCGTCGGCTCGGCGCGCATTGCCTCGAGCAGCTCACCGAAGATCCGGTGGTACAGAGCGTCGACCTCGTCGTCGCGACGGATGACCTCCCAGGCCTTGGTCGAGCTGCGGCTGACCAGGGCATCGATGGCGTCCTTCACCATCGACTCGACGACGACCACCATCTTCGGGATGTCGGTGTGGACGACGAAGGGCTCCTGACGGCTGAGGTCGAGCGCGCGCTCGCAGATGTTCACCGCGAGATCGGCGATGCGCTCGAGGTCGGTGACCATCTTCATCACCAGGGTGACGAAGCGGAGGTCGGAGGCCATGGGCTGGCGCCGCGCGAGGATGCGCATGCACATCTCGTCGATCTCGATCTCGGCGCGGTTGACGGCACCGTCGAGGTCGATGGTCTTGCGCGCGAGCTCGGCGTCGCGCTCGGAGAACGCCCGCCCCGCGCGGGCGATCATCTCCTCCACGCGGCCGGCCATGAGCAGAAGGCTCTGCCGCACGGCGGCGAGCTCCTGTTCGTAGGTTCGTGCGGTGTGTTCCACGGCGACGCGGTCCTAGCCAGCGTAGCCTAGTTCTCGGGCGGCGCAAAAACCCGGGCCGGGGGCGCCTGCTCGTCGTCGGTTTCCGCCGGGTCGGACGCGTCGCACAGCCGCAGCGTGAACCAGAAGATCGAGCCGTGGGGACTGCGGGCGTCCACGCCGATGGTGCCGCCCTCCGCCTCGACCAGGTGCTTGGCGATCGACAGTCCCAGGCCGGTGCCCCCCGCGTCGCGGGATCGTCCCGAATCCACCCGGTAGAACCGCTCGAAGATGCGGGCGCGGTGCTGCGGCTCGATCCCCGGGCCATCGTCGCGGACCTCGACGCGGACCGTCTGCCCCTCCACGCTCGACGCCAGGTCCACGTGCCCGCCGCGGCGACCGTACTTGATGGCGTTGTCGACGAAGTTGACGAGGACCTGCTCGGTGGCCTTGGGGTCGGCCCGCACCCACAGATCGTGCGGCACCGTGTGCGCGAGGGTGATCTCGCGCTCGGCGGCGGCCTGCTGGTGAGCCGCGAGCACGTCCTCGACGAGCTCGCCGAACTCGAACTCCTCCGCGGTGAGCACCCGCTTGCCCGCCTCGAGGGCGGAGATGTCGAGCAGCTCGCTGATCAAACGGCCGAGGCGATCGGCGTGCCGGAAGAGCGCCGTCACGAACGGCTCGGCGGTCTGCGGCGACTCGAGCGCCCCGTCGAGCAGCGTCTCGGCGTTGGCCCGGATCACCGCGATGGGGGTGCGGAGCTCGTGGGAGACGTTGGCGACGAAGTCGCGGCGGACCCGCTCGAGCCGGCGGATCTCCGTGGTGTCGTCGGCGACGATGACGACGCCGCCGTCGCCGAGCCGACTCGCGCGGGCGCGGATGTGGCGTTGGGTCCCCGGCAGCTCCATCTCGGTCTCGCTGCTCGTGCGGGCGAAGACCTCGTCGAGGAACGCGTGCATCGCCGGCAGGCGCAGCACCTCCACCAGCTCGACGTGCTCGCACGCGGCGGGGATGTCGAACATCAGCCGCGCGCTGCGGTTGGCGGTGCTGATCCGGCGTCCGGCGTCGAGCGCGAGGACGGCGGGGGCCATGGTCTCGAGCACGGCCTCGAACCGGTTGCGCTCGCTGGCGAGCGAGCGCATCGCCCCATCGAGCTCCTCGGCCATGCGCTGCACCGAGCCGGCGATCCCCGCGAACACCGAGTCTTCGGGGCCGACCGGCCGGGTCCGCGCGTCCCCGGCGTGGAAGGTCTGCACCAGCGACTGCATCGCGTTGGTGAGCGCCGCCTGCGTCGAGAGCAGGGCCATCGCCGTGAGCGCGACGCTGCTCGCCCAGATCACGCCGAGCCACAGCCACAGGGACGCGCTGCTCGCCGCCGCCGCGGCGTCGAGATGCGAACCGACGAGGAGGGTGAGCACCAGCGTCACGGCGGCGTAGACCACGAGCGCGGTTCGCCACCGTCTGGTCAGCGCCCTCAAGTCGTGTCCTCCGGGCGGCGCAAGCCTGGTCTCACTCGCTGGCTTGGAGGTCGGTGCGGAACCGATAGCCGACGCCGCGGAGGGTCTCGATGTACTCGCTGGCGTCGCCGAGCTTCTTGCGCAGCCGCCGGACGTGCGTGTCCACGGTGCGGGTGGTGATGTCGCCGTTCATCTCCCAGACGTGGGTCAGCAGCGCCTCGCGGGTCTGCACCCGGCCCTTGCGCTGCGCGAGCGCGGTGAGCAGGCGGAACTCGAGGGCCGTGAGGGGGAGCTCGTCGTCGTCGACCCATGCGCGGTGGCCCTCGACGTCGATCTGCAGCCGACCGAACCGCAGGCGCGTGGCCGTGTCCGCGGGCGCGTCCGTCCGGCGGAGGATCGCCTTCACGCGCAGGCCCAGCTCGCGCACGCTGAACGGCTTGGTCACGTAGTCGTCCGCGCCGAGCTCGAACCCGACGACGCGGTCGACCGCGTCGGTCTTCGCCGTCAGCATCAGCACCGGGATGTCGCGGGTCTGCTCGGACTGCTTGAGCCGGCGACAGACCTCGGTGCCCGGGATGTCCGGGAGCATGAGGTCCAGGATCACGAGGTCAGGGAAGGGGGCGGTGGACGCGATGCGCAGGGCTTCCTGGCCGGTCACCGCGCGCACGGTCCGGAAGCCCTCGCGCTCGAGGTTGAACGCCACGGTCGCGGCCAGATCGGCCTCGTCGTCGACAATGAGAATTTGTGCCGTCATCTGCGGCCCGGAGGGGATACCACGGTTTGTCCCACGGCTCCGTGACATCCCGGTGACGCGGGCGAAACGCAGGTGCACCGTGTTCGCGGCCCGGGCGCTCGCGGCGTCACGGCTCACAGATCGTGCGCTGGTTCACGTTGGACAGGGCCGTGTTCGGCGCGGTGCCGGTGACCTGGAAGTCGAGGCCGCACCGCTGGTACGCCGTGTCGCCCGTGGCGGCGCTGCGCACGGCGGCCCCGGTCTGCGCGGCGACCCCGACGTACCGACCGTCGCCGGACCACACCACTTCGTTGTGGAACGTGCCCGTCGACATCGCCCAGCGCTCCTTCAGGTCGTCGCTGTCGTACACCGACACGGCCATGCCGCCGGAGCGCTGGTGCACGGCGAGGAAGGACTTGCCGTCCGACGACGGGAGGATCTCGTTCACCGAACCATCGCCGACCGCTCGGCTGCGCACGTGCTCGCCGTTGTCGACGAACAGCTCCATCCGGTTGCCGTTCCACCGCACGCCGTACTGTCGCCCCTCGCGATCGAGGGCGAGCGGCGCCACCTGGCCCGGCTTGAGGTCGATGGCCTTGCGCTTCACCTCGTCGTCGCTGAGGTCCGAGCGAAGCTCTGCGAGCGTGTAGAAGCGCAGCCGATTGGCGCTGTCGAGCGTCCACATCACGGCGTCGGGCTGGCCGGGCGCGCCGGCGGACAGCAGCCCGGTGCGGTACGAGAGATCGGCGACGATGTACGGCCCGCGGAATTGGTGGTCGCGGAGCTCGAACAGGCGGCTGTCGTTGACCGTGCTGTGGCGATCGATGAGGAGCAACCCGCGGGTGTTGTCGACCTGGACGGAGCGGACCGAGCCGTTGACGCCGGCCTCCGCGACGGTCTTGCCCGTCCGCCAGTGGGTCATGCGTACGCCGCCCATCCCGTCGACCAGCAGGAGGTGATCCTCGTCGGCGAAGCGGACCTTGAACACGCCGTTGAACGGATCCGTGGGGAGCTCGGCGACCGCGTGGGCGGAGCCCGACAGCGGCTCGACCCACACCGGGCCCTGGGGATACACCGCGGCGATCGACGTGCTGTTCGGCGAGATCGCCAACGACGTGGCCTGCAGGCTGCGGTAGCCGAGGAAACGATGCTGGCGGCTCGCGACCTCGGAGACGTACAGCCAGCTGCCGTGCGCGGCGACGTGCCGGTCGGCGCCGAACCCCTGCACGCGGAGCTGGGTGTTGAAGTCCTGTGGCGGCGCGCTGCGGGGGAACAGCGCCTTGCTCTCGACGTCGATGAGCCAGGACACGCTCCCGTCGTTCGCCGACGCCATCACGCGCGTCGGCGATACGAAGCCGACACCCGGCACGGTGTGCGCCGCGGCGGTCATCGTCAGGCGCTTCTCCGGGACGTCGCCGTCGAGCTCGACGACCACGATGTCCCACTGGGTGCCGTTCCAACGGTCGACGACGGCGACGCGCATCCCGTCGGGCGACAGCGCCAGCGTCGATGGCGCGGGCGCCACGGTCGGCGTGAACAGCTTGGGTGAGCCGGCCCGCTGGATCGAGGCCTTGCCGTCGAGCGTGATCGCCAGCGGCTGCAGCTCGAGCTTCGTCGCGCCCGACCCCTCCGGCGTGGCGATCACGGCGAGGACCCGCTTGCCGTCGGCGGACAGGCGCAGTGAGCCGGGCCGGAACTTGCGCTCCTCGAGCCGTGCGAGCTCCTTGCCGGCCGCATCGAGCACGCGGATCGTGTGATCGCGGAAGAGCGCGACCACGTGCTTGCCGCCCGGCAACACGTGGCCCTCGAACAGCGGGGCGAAGGGCGCGAGCTCGGCCTGCGTGCGGGCGCGGCCCGAGGCGTCGACGGACACGATCTTCGCCCCGCCCGAGGCATCGACCAGGAAGACGGTCCACGCCTCGCCGTCCCGAGCGAGTGACATCGACTGCGGCGCGCGGATGGGCAGCGCGATCGGTTCCTGCGAGCCGTCGAGCGCCGCCCAGAGGCGCGCCCCACCGGCGAGGTCGGAGGTCACGGCGCCGGCCCCGTCGGCCGACACCGCGATCTTGTCGATCGCGCCCGAGTGCGCGACGCCGGGTCGACGTGGGTGCTTCGATCCGCCGGCTCCGGGATCGCTGCCGCCGTCGGCGGCTCCCGAAGCGGTCGGACCGGACCCCGGCGCGTGGGTGTCGGGGCGGTCCGGATCGGTCTTGCAGGCGGAGCCGAGCCCCAGCGCGAGCACCAGGGCGAGCGGCCGCGAATGTCGCTTCATGGCGAGGTTCTACAGCGTCTCGAGGTAGGCCACCAGATCGCTGATCTGCGCGTCCTCGAGCCGGGAGGTCCGGCCCATCGCGTGGATGCTGCCGTTGTTGCGCAGCAGCGAGTCGAGCGAGGTCGCGCTGCCGTCGTGGTAGTAGGGCGCGCTCTGGGCCAGGCCGATGAGCGACGGCGTGTCGACGGACTTGAGGTCGCTCGCCAGATCGTGGCGCTTGCGGTCGGTCGACATCGCGCCGTCGTGGCAGTTGAGGCAACCCGTGGTCTCGCTCTCGAAGAGCTGCTTGCCGCGGACGACCGCGGACGAGTCCTCGACGGTGGGGGTGCGGGGCTTGGGCAGCGCGGTGAGGAACGCCTGGAGATCGTCGGCGTCGGCGCTGGTGATGCCGCTGCCGCCGAGGCGCTTGACCGTGCTGGTGAGGCTGACGTTGAGGTTGGCGTCCTGGCCGTCCCACTTGAACGGGTGGGTGTCGACGAGGCGGCCGGCGAGGAACGGCGTCTGCAGGATGTTGCCCTGGAGGAACCAGGTCAGGCCGTCGGAACGGCCCTCGGCGTGGCAGCTCGCGCAGGCCATCGCGCCGAAGCTCGAGATCATCGGGCTGCGACCCTGGCGGAACATCTTCTTGCCGCGGAGCTCGGCCGAGCTGAGGTTGCTCTTCGCCAGCTCGTCGCTGTGCGTGACGGCCGGGGCGGTCGTCGTGTCGGCGTCGCCCTTGAGTCGGACGATCTTGCGGGTGAGCGAGCAGAAGACCAGCACGTTGCCGGTGTCGGAGTCGACCGCCAGGCCGTCGGGAGCGCAGGAGCCCGAGCCGTCCACCACGCTCTGCTGCCAACCCATGTGCACCGACGACTGCGAGACGTCGGCGATGGCGAGCACGTCGTCGGAGCCGTAGCCTGCGACGTAGAGGGTGTCGGTCTGGCCGTCGTAGGCCATCGCGCGGGGCTGGTGGAGCGACGTCGCGGCCATCGCGGTGCGCACGCTGCCCGCGTCCTGCCCGACGTCCGGCGTGTCGAGGAAGGCGAGGCGGTGGTTCACGGGCGCGGTGAAGCCGTTGCCGCCGCCGTAGCCACCCGAGGGCGCCTCGAAGTCACCGGTCGCCAGGTGCGGCGTGCTCAGCTGGTGGGGCACCACCGCGATGCCGTTGCCGACGTAGCCGGCCGCGAACGCGTTGCGGACGAAGCTCTTCCCCCGATCGGGGTTGAACGCCACCGCGCGGTTGGACGGCGCGACGTTGCTGGGCTGCTGCGCGAAGTCGTTGAACACGGCGCCACCGACCACCGGGGCGGTCGCGGGATCCAGGGACACGAACGAGAGGCGGGGCTGGGCGCTCCCGGAGCCGAGCTCGACGCGCGCGACGACGCCGGTGGTGAGGAACGTGACCAGCGCCTCGTCGCCGTCGGGCGAGATCGACACGCCGCGGGGCTCGGGGCCGAGATCGAGCGACCACTTCTCGAAGCCGGAGCCGGTGTCGAAGGCGGTCAGCCGCTGATCGGCGACCTGCGTGACGAGCAGCGTGGCGCCGTTGGGGCTGAGCGCGACGCCGAAGGGTTCGGCCGCGGTGCGGATCGCGTCGAGCTTGGCCACGCCGCCATCGGCCAGCGACACCACGAGCACCTGGTCGTGCGCACGATCCACCACGAACGCGCGGTCGTTCTTGCGGTCGACCACGAGCTGCGAAGCCTCGGGGCCGACGTCGAGCTGAGCGACGACCTTGCCATCACGGTCGGCGCGCAGGAGCTTGCCGCTGTCGGCGTCGATCACCAGGGCGCCGTCGGTCAGCGCGGCGATCGTGCTGCCGGCGAGCGAGGCGGGAGCGGCCTTGGCCGCGGGCGCGTGCGTCGAGCCGAGCGGGGGATCCTGCATCTGGAAGCCGACCTGGTTGATCCCGCTGATCCCGCCGTCGAACTCCTGGACGTGGGCGATCGACTTCGAGCGGGCCTCGGCGGCCGCGAAGGCGATGCAGAGGGTAGCGGCGGACAATGCAGTGACGGTTCGCAGGGTGCGCGGCATGGCGATGCATAGGGACGCGCGAGTCCTCGGATTGTTCCATTCTTCCCGGCAACGCCGATGTCACTGGGTCTGGCTCCAGCGAACCACGACGAACGGCCGCCGCTCGCGGGGCGAACGGCGGCCGGAAACCCGCGCGGTTACTGGGGCTCGCGGGCGTATCGCTGCGTCAGACCGTGGGTCGCGACCGCGGCAGCCGCTGGGGCACCCCAGAGGATGTTGCCGCGGATGCCCATGAAAAGCATGCCGCCGGCCTGGGTTCGGAAGCGCTCCGGCACGTCTTCGCGGGCGAGCGGACTGTCATATTGGCCGCCGAACACCACGGCCGCGAAGCCGCCGATGCTCAGGCCGACGTCGGCCGTGACCCCGACGGGGCCGCGCTGCATCTCGTACTTCGGCTCGGCGCCGCCGAGATCGTTCGTCGGCCGGCGGGCGATCTTGAAGGCCAGCGCGCTCGAGAACTCGATCGCGGGGGCAAAGCGGCCGCGGCCGAGCCAGTAGCGGCCCACCATGCCGACGTTGCCCCAGGTGTCGCCCGTGTCGCTGAAGATCGCGCCGGCCTTGGGCCCGAGGGTCATCCGCGTGTAGCGGGTCCGGCCGCGCGCCTCGGTCAGGACCGGCAGGTTCACCCAGACGTCGTACTGCGCCCGGCCGCTCGACCACTTGCGGGCCGATCGTTCACGGACGTCGCCCTGGCGGAACCGCGGGGCGAAGGCGCCGAGGGCCTGGACCTCGACGTTGAAGCCACAAAGAGGATCGGCGATGAAGCACCGCCAGCGGACCTTGCGGGGATCGGCCCCAGGATCGGCCGTGAGGCCATGGCGCTTGCGCAGCGCCTGGAGATCCTCGGGCGCGTAGAACGGCGGACCCTGGTGTCGATTGCCCTCGACCACCCGGAACGTCTCGCCCTTCGCGGCTGGGGGCGGCACCGGCTCCTCTGCGGGCGCCTCCTCTGCGGGCGCCGCCTCTGCGGGCGCCGCCTCTGCGGGCGCCGCCTCTGCGGGCGCCGCCTCCGTGGGCACGGCCGCCTC
>LNFM01001658.1_pt1 | contig 57154 bp, 56 predicted proteins | sample 596031 | NCBI WGS metagenome assembly LNFM01 (sample SAMN04254537, study PRJNA301005) | activated carbon metagenome | isolation source: dual media filters at the Ann Arbor, Michigan drinking water treatment plant | place: USA: Ann Arbor
GTCGCGCTGACGCGCGCCGGAGCCACCCTCCCCGCCGCCATCGCGCGTCGAAGACGCGCGCAATGGCGGGGGGAGGGAAAGAGCCTCGGCCTCCAAGGCCGCGGCCTTGGCCGCGATACCGGCCGCCCGCGGCAGACCGCGCGGCGGCGGAACGTAACGGACCCAGCCTTCGCGCTTGGCGACGTTTTTCAATGTCGATCGGTTGGAACCGAAATCGATCGCAATGGAATCGAGCGATTCCAGCGTGGTCTCATAGCGGCGCTTGCCGTCGGCGATCAGCTCGGGCGCGAAGACGAGACGATTGCCGTGCGGCTTCGGCAGCGGTTTGGTGAGCGAATTTGAATGCGGCTTTGCTAAGGGTTTTGCCGTGGACTTTGCAGGCACGGACGTGCGTTTGCCGCGCGTGGACGCGCGGAATTCCTCCGTCATGACGAAGCTCCGGAATTGATTGCGATTGAAGGGTTTGAAAAACCCGCCGGTCCCGCGAACGGGACGCAAGGCGCGAGCCTGCCGGAACATTAGCCCAGGAGCGTCACGCTGTCAAGGACTAACATCCTTGTAAATTCGCTAAAATTCTCGTTGGCCGCTTAAGCGCTTTTGAATGCGGCGGCGCTAGTTTCGCGCCTATGCGCCATCGGCTCAATGCAAATCCCGCAACAAGGGAAAGGCGCGGCGTTCAACGCCGTATCATCAACCGCGTCGCGCAATTCCGCACCGGGCTGGGCGCGCTGCCGCGCAGCTGCATGGTGACCGACATCTCGGTGAACGGCGCCCGGCTTTATTCGGACACCGACATGCCGGAAACCTTCACGCTGTCGGTGACCGGCGAGGACGCCGATATCCAGCGCGAATGCCGCGTCGTGTGGCGGCTCGGCGGCGAGGTCGGCGTCACCTTCACCGATCGCCCGCCGCGCTGACATAAAAAAACCCCGGGCGAAACCGCCCGGGGCTTTCGGATGTGTGATGAACGAGCCGCTTAGAAGCGGTAGTTCAGGCCGAGGCGAACGATGTGTTCCTTGAAGGACACGTCGGTCGAGGTGCCGCAAGCCGCCGCCGAGCAGTTGACGGTGCCGAGGTCGGCGTAGAGATATTCGATCTTGGTGGTCCAGTTGGTCAGGATGGCGTATTCCAGACCGCCGCCGACCGTCCAGCCGAACTTGGTCTTGGTTTCCGCCACGCCGGTGTTCGGGGTCATCTTGATGCCGCCGAACGCCGCGCCGCCGGTGATGTACGGCAGCCAGCGATCCCAGCCGGCGTAGCCGATGCGGCCGCGCGCGGTGCCGAGCCAGGTGTTGCGGGTTTCGCAACCGGTGCCGGTGCAAACGCCGGTGCCGGCCGAGTCCGAACCCTTGACCCAGCTGTAGTCGGCGTCGCCTTCAATGCCCCAGACCCACGAACCGGTCTGCAGGTTGTAGCCGAGCGTGATGCCGGCGAGTGCGCCTTTCGGCTTGGTGGAGCCGGAATTGCCGACGCCGGACCAGTTCGAGGTGCCGAAGCCGTAGCCGCCATTGATACCGGCGTAGAAGCCGGTCCAGCTATACCCCGGCACGCTGTAGATCGGTGCCTTGTAGGACGGGCGCGGCAAATCGGCCGCGAACGATGGCGCTGCCATCGCTGCGACGAACAGGCCGACGTACATCGTCATCGGAAGACGCTTCATTGGGTAGATCTCCATGGGTTGACCAGAAATTTTGGTACGCAGCACGCGCATCGAAACGACGTTGAAATTTGCAGCGAACGGGCATTCAAAAACTGAACAACGTTCGTGAGCGATTGCGCGAACCGCACAAATGCTGGACACAACAAAGCCTGACTTTGGTTAACGGCCAGTTAACCAAGAAAACCTGCGTTTTTCGCGGGGTTAGGCGCGGGAACCCTTGAAAACAGGGCGTTAAATCGCACAACCGCGCCTCGTTCCACGAGGCGCGGCGCCGGTGATTCGCGAAAAATATCGACCGGTTTGCCGAAAGACCGACAGGCGTGGCGGAAGAGTCACAGAGGCTTCGATTGCAATGATCAGCCAACGAGGTTTCTCCCTGCTCTCTGAGGGAACCTTCTGAACCCGGGCCGAGCCAGCGCGTTCCACATTTCCCCGTCGCGTTATTTCCCTTAAACAATTGAGGGCCTGGAGATTCTGCCGATGAAGCTGAGTTTGGATCGCGTGGTGCGCTCGCTGCCGAGTCATCCGCTACCGCTGGGGAGGACCTATGCCTATGCCACCGCCGTGATCGGCGCGGCGGTCGTGCTCGAACAGGCGTTGCTGCATATCGCCCGGCTGCCGGGACTGTCGGTACTGCTGATCGGCAATCTGATCTGCGCCATTTTGTTCGGGCGGGGGGCCGGCCTGTACGCAGCAACGGTTTCAACGGCGGTTGCGGCTTACGCCTTGCGGCAACTTTCTCTCGACGTTCCGGTGACCACGACCCTTCTGATTTTCGCGGCGATGAGTTTGGCGATCGTCGGCGTCGGCACCTTGCTGCGCCGCGTCCTCCAACGCGCCACCGCGTCCGAGCGGCAGGCCGCGCTGCTGTTCAAGGAGCTCCAGCACCGCACGCACAACACGCTGACGGTGATGATCTCGCTCATCGAATTGCAGGCGCGCGAGGCGGCGAGCGACGACGTCAAGCAGGCGTTGCGCGCGGCGGCGACGCGCATCCGCATCCAGAGCCAGGCGCATCGCCACCTCGATGTCGACGCCACCGGCACGGTGAACGCGCAGGACTATGTCTGCGAAGTGTGCCGGCTGATCGAAGCCTCGCTCGCCGGCGTGCGGCCCATCACGGTGCATTGCCAGGCGCAGCGCACGCCGCTCGGCGCGCAGAAGGCGCTGGCGATCGGGCTGGTCGCCAATGAGCTGATCACCAACGCGGTGAAATACGCTTTCGCCGACGGCGAGCCGGGCACGATTTCGGTTTATCTCGACCGGCTGCCGAGCGGCTATGTGCAATTGCGCGTGACCGACGACGGACGCGGCTGCCCGGACGACGACACGCCCGGCAATACATCGGGAATGGGCACCAAGCTGATCAAGGCTTTCACCCGCGAGCACAAGGGCACGTTCGAGCGGAGGCCGCTGGAGAGAGGGTGCGAGAGCGTGGTGACGTTTGCGCCGCGACGGGGGTGAGGGGGGGGCACGCATTGACCTCGTCCCCTGCTTGCGCTATTGTACCTTTTTTGATACACAGAGCCGCCGATGGCCGAAAGCCTGACGCCTATTCCTCTCGCGTTCTGGAAATCGGCGGCGGGTCGTGAGCCGGTGCGCGAATGGCTGAGTGAATTGTCGCGCGACGACAAACAAACACTGGGGCGCGACATCGCCAAGGTGCAATTCGGCTGGCCGGTCGGCATGCCTCTGTGCCGGCCCTTGAGTGGCGGATTATGGGAAGTCCGCTCCACGCTGCCGAGCAGGCGCGAGGCGCGGGTCTTCATCGGGTTTCATGATGGTGCGCTGGTGGCACTGCACGCCGTCATCAAGAAGGGGCGCAAAGCGCCGGCCGACGATCTCGCGCTAGCACGCGAGCGACTGAAACAGGTGAAGTCATGGTGAGAAAAGTTCTGGCAAGAAAAGTGGCGGCACGCAAGAACCCGCATATCGGATCTAGTTTCGAAAGCTGGCTCGACGAGGAAGGTTTGCGCGAGGACGTCACCGCAGGCGCCATCAAGGCGGTGGTGGCGCGTCAGCTTGCCCATGAGATGAAGAAGAAGCGCATCACCAAGCAGCGCATGGCCGAGTTGATGAACACCAGCCGTGCTCAGTTGGATCGCCTGCTCGATCCCGACAATGGCAGCGCCACGATTGAAAGCCTGCAGCGCGCCGCGCGGATTGTGGGTCGGGATTTGAGGCTGCAGTTGGTTTAGGGTTTGCTGGTCAGCACGCGCAATAGCGTTGTGTACCACACCGCATTGGTTGAGTGACGGATTGTGCTTCGCTTAATCCTCCTACGGAATCAACTTTACGACCTTAGAAGGCAACAAATTAGTGTCTGCGCTGGAATGTGATCTTACTGTTGGTTTCCTCCACCACATCATACATTGCCCATGTCATGTCGGCGACAAGCTCATCCCGCCCGGCGATCAAATGCCTGATGGTGTCAAACTGGGAGAACTGCCCAACGAAATGCCGGTTAAATCCGCGTGCCGTGGTGACATCAATTTCCGTATTCATAAAAGCGTCGTCAAAGTCACCCAAAACCAAACTGGCAATGGTGTATGGATCGAGTGTCAAAACCAGATGGTAAGGGATCATTCCAGGCAGAGGCTGCGATAGCGCCGGATGATCCGGTGCCCGTAGCGCCAAGACAGGTGCAGTCGATGACCGCAGCGGGATCGGCGACCGACAAATGGAAAGGCCCGCGCCCCGAAAGGCATCCTCTGTCCACTTCACCGATGCAGCCATCATGTTGAACATGGCAGTCGCGTTGTTCGGGTGCGAGCGAATCTCGGCGTACATTTCTCTTTCTTCATCCGTAAATACCATGCCGTTGCTCGTATCGACGGCTAGGGACGCCAGTTCCCGCATGGTCGCTAGATAATGTGGCGTCCTGACCTCTAAATGGCGAATCAGCGCGTACAGCACGGCCTTGTCGGATCTATCCAACGCGTCGGATCGACCGCTTACAATCTTGGCCCAAGTGTCACTTTTGGAGATCGGAGTTTCGATTCTGCTGTTGATCTTGGCTTCCACCGAAATAGGCACCGGCCCCTTTAGATGCAGATATAAATCACGCTCGTACCCAAGCCGCTCTATTGATCGCTTGGCCCACACGGCAATCTGCCCGTGCTTCGCTACAGTCATCAACTTCTTCTTTTCAGAATCGATGGCGAAATTCCGTAAGAAAAACTGCGGAACGTAGTGATGATCGCGTGGCACATTCGGCATCGGAAGAATTCACGTCTTTGCCCATCAGGTAGCAAATATTAATTCTTCGGCGAAGAGGCATCATCGGACTCGATGATGTCATAGGCCGCCATCTCGCCGCGACCGGCCTGCGCGATCGATTCAAGCAGACGCGCGGCATTGGCCGGGCTGCTTAGCAGATGGACCGTCTCCATCAGGCTTTCATAATCCTCTTCGGCGAGCATGACGACGCTGCGCGCATTCTGGCGCGTGACCAGAAGCGGCGCGTGGTTGTCGCACACCTCGTCCATCAAAGTGGAGAGGTTATTGCGCAGCTCGGTGTAAGAGACGTGGGCCATGGCTCACTCCGGGGCCTTCACAGGTTTATGCACATTATTGTACACGTACATATATTTGTACCGCTGGATAGGCCCCCTCACCCGCCCGCCTTCGCCCTTTCGGGCTTCGCCGGGCGACCTCTCCCCGCAAGCGGGGTGAGGTGAAGAGGGCTACCCCCTCCCCCTTAACACCGCCTCGATCGACACCCGCGACCACTGCGCCACGCGGGCGCGGAAGTCGTTGTAGGAGGCATGCACCCTGGCGCTCGCGGCATCGCGCGCCGACAATTCGCCGAGCACATCGTCGGCTTGCTTGCGCGCGGCGACGACGAGGTCTTCCGGGAAACCAACCAGCTTGACGTTGTGATCGGCAACGAGCGCGGCCAAGGCCTGCGCGTTGAGCCGCTCCATTTCAGCGAGCGCGAAGCCTGCTTCGGTGGCGCAGGCGTGCGCAACGATTGATCTGAGATCGGCCGGCAACGCGTCCCAAGCCTTCAGCGCGACAATGCATTCGCCGGTGCCGTTCGGCTTGTTGAAGCCGGGGTAATAATAAAACGGCGCGACGCGATAGAGGCCGAGCGCAATATCGGTGCCGGGACCGACGAATTCGGCGCCGTCGATGACGCCGGATTGCAGGCTCGTGAGGATTTCCGCCGGCGGCGTGGTCTGCGGCGTGGCGCCGAGACGGCGATAGACTTCGCCGCCGAGGCCCAGCGAGCGCAGCTTGAGGCCGCGCAGATCGGCGAGGCTTTTCAGTTCGCGGCGGAACCAGCCGCCCATGCAGACGCCGGTGTTGCCGCCCATGAACGGCTTGACGCCGAACGGCTTGTACAAATCGTCCCACAGCGCCTGGCCGCCGCCGGCGTCAATCCAGGCGACGTGCTCGGCCGGCGTCAGGCCGAACGGCACCGTGGTAAAGAAGCTCGCCGCCGCCATCTTGCCCTGCCAGTAGAACGACGCGGTGTGGCCGATCTCGGCAACGCCGTTGCCGACGGCTTCCAGGACGCCGAAGGCCGGCACCACTTCACCCGCGGCCGACACCTGGATGTCGAGGCGGCCGTTCGAGAGCGTGCGAATGCGTTCGGCGACACGCTCGGCCGACATGCCCGGCCCCGGCAGGCGCTTCGGCCATGACGTGACCATGCGCCACCTCACGGTTTGCGCGGTGGCGATGGCGGGCGCGGCGAGCGTGGCGGCGGCCGCGAGCGCGGCGGTGCGGGTGAACGTGCGGCGCGTGCTTGTCATTACACTCTCCTTTTGCGCATGATCTTGTCCGAAAACCGGTTCCCACTTTTCGGGATCATGCGCCCTTCCAAAAATGGTTCAGCGGTCCGTGGCCGTGACCGACCTTGAGTTTGTCGGCGGCCTTGATCGCTGCGGTGACGTAATCTTTCGCCGTGCGCGCGGCGGCTTCGAGACCGAGGCCCCTGGCGAGGCCGGCGGCGATGGCCGACGACAGCGTGCAGCCGGTGCCGTGGGTGTTGCGCGTGTCGATGCGCGGCGCGGTGAGACGGATGACGCCACTGGCGTCGACCAGAAGATCGACGCTTTCCGGGTTGTCACCGTGGCCGCCCTTGACGAGAACGCTGCGCGGGCCGAGGGCGAGGATCGTGCGCGCCTGCGCTTCCATTTCGGTTTCATTGCGCGCCAGCGCAGCATCGGTGAGCGCCGCGGCTTCATGCAGGTTCGGCGTGACGACCAGCGCGCGCGGAATGAGATCGCGGCATAAAGCAGCGATGGCGTCCGGCGCCAGCAAGCGGTCGCCCGATGTGGCGACCATCACCGGATCGAGCACGATGTTTTGCGCGTCGTGGCGAGCGAGGCCCGCGGCGACAGCCTCGATCGCCGCGACTTGCGACAGCATGCCGATCTTGACGGCATTGACGGCAAGATCGCCGAACACGGCATCGATCTGCGCCGCGATGAAATCCGCCGGCACGTCGTGAATGGCGCTGACGCCTTGCGTATTCTGCGCGGTCAGCGCGGTGATCACCGACGCGCCATAGACGCCGAGCGCGCCGAAGGTTTTCAGGTCGGCCTGGATGCCGGCGCCGCCGCTTGAATCGGAGCCGGCGATGGTCAGCGCGATGGGAGTCATGGCATCACGGCCTCGCGGTCACCCTCCCCCCGCGCAGCGGCGGGGAGGGTCGGTGAGCAATCGCGTGCGATTGCGAGCCGGGGTGGGGGGAAAATTTCGACCGAACAGGCTGCGCGCCGGCGCAGCTTGCCCCCCACCCCCGACCCCTCCCCGCCGCGGAGAAGAAAGCAGCGCCGATGGCGGTCATGATGCCCTCTTCCTCTGCTCCAGCGCGACATCGACCGCATTGCGCAGAGTGCGCGCGGCGAGGCCGGGGTCCGGCGCCATCGACAAGGCGGAAATCACGGCGATGCCGTCGGCGCCGGCATTAATGACATCGGAGGCGTTCGCGGCATTGATGCCGGCAATGGCGCAGACCGGGAATTTCGGCTCGCGGGCGCGGATCGCCGCGGCGATGGCACGCAGGCCATCGATCCCGATCGGCGCCGACGTGTTGTCCTTCGAGGTCGTGCCATAAACGCCGCCGATGGCGACGTAGTCCAAGAGATCGAGCGGCGCCTCGCGCGCCTGCTGCAATGTCTTGACCGACAGGCCGATGATCGCGGTCTTGCCGAGCAGCAGCCGCGCGTCGGCGGCCGACATGTCGTCCTGGCCGATGTGCACGCCATCGGCCTCCGCGGCGAGCGCGACATCGACGCGGTCATTGATGAGAAGCGGAATGTCGAGCGGCGCCAGAACGCCGATCAGCGCCCGCGCCTCCGCCAGCATCGCCCGCGTCGAGCCGTGCTTGTCGCGCAGCTGCACGAGCGTGGCGCTGCCGGCAATGCGGCGGGCCAGATCGGCGAGCGAACGGCCGCCGGAAACGGCGGGATCGGCCAGCGCATAGAGACGGAGATCGACGTTCATTCAGTCACCTTTTTTATATAATGCGCGCGCGAGCCGCCAAAGTTTGGGTATCGATCGTGTAGAGCGCGTCGAGAATGGCAACGGCGAAGCTGCCCGGACCCTTGGCGTCGTCGGCCGCCATTTCGCCGGCGACGCCGACGATCAGCATCGCCGATGACGTTGCGACATGCGCGTCCGGCTCGACGGCGAGACAGGCGGCGACGATGCTCGAGGCGGCGCAGCCCATCGCCGTGACGCGCGCCATCAGCGGATGGCCGTTGGCGACGGACGCCATGCGCGCGCCGTCGGCGATCAAATCGCTGGCGCCGGTGAGACCAATGACCGTGCCGCGTTCGCGCGCATAGGACGCGACCGCGGCGCGCGACGGAGCGTCACCGGACAGCGCCGTGAATTCGGCGGCGTTGAGCCGCACCGCATGGGGCGCGAGCGCCATGAGGTCGTGCGCATAGGCGCAGCGCCGTTCGGCGCGGTCGACGAAAACCGGATCGAGCACCCAGGGCAGCCCGCTTTGCGCGGCGGCGTCGATGGCGATGGCGGTCGCCTCGCGGCGCTCGCGGTCGAAGGTGCCGAGATTGACCAGCAGCGCGTTGCTGCGGCTAACGAAGGCGCCGATTTCCTCGCCCGACAAGGTCATCGACGGCACCGCGCCGAGCGCCAGCAGCGCATTGGCGGTGAAATTCTGCGCCACCGAATTGGTGATGCAGTGGACGCGCGGCTGCGTTGCGCGCAGGCGCGCCAGGACCGCCGCCGCCTGCGACGCCAGTTGCTCGCGCGAAAAATCCACGCCTGCGGAATCGGCCGATTTGTGCATCTCTCATCCCTCCGCCGGCATGACCCGGATCAGGTTCGTTGGGTTGGCTCCGGAACGGGCTCCGGAAAGTTGCCTCTCAGCCCGGCGACGCGCCGGACACCCCACGAGATTGCTGTTCAAATACCTAATCCGCGCCGGCTTTGAAGGCAAGTGGCTTGCGCACCGAGCGCTATTTTGCTGAATTGAAAGACACAGGAGAATTCCCGGCAATGACCCCGTTTTTCATCCAGATCAAATGCGAGCTGGGCAAGGCCTATCAGGTCGCCAACGCGCTGGCCGAAGCCGAGATTGCCTCGGAAATCTATTCGACCGCCGGCGACTACGATCTGCTGGTGAAATTCTACGTCGAGGAAGGCGCCGATATCGGCCATTTCGTCAATGAGAAGGTGCATTGCATTCCCGGCATCAAGGACACCTATACGATCATCACCTTCAAGGCGTTCACGGCCTAGGCCGGCGTGCGCGGCTGGCCCGGCGGCGGCGCCGGCACATGCATGGGGTATTCGACGCCGCACCCCGTGCATTTGAAAACGCAGGTGTCGTGCTTCGCATTCTTGTGGCGTTGCTTCAGGACGGTCGGCGAACCGCAAAGCGGACATGGCGGCGCCGGAATGACGTTGTCAGCGATTTCAGTCATGAGTTCGCCTCCTGCAAAACGGCAGCGTTCAATACACTCGTGTTGGCTAAGGTTGATTGAGCAATAGGCTCGGATGATGTGCCGGGATAACGCGCCAGCGGGAACATCGGTCCGCTTCAAACAATCATGAAATACGCGTGAGGACACGGAACCGGTGCAAACGCGACTATATCGCGCCGTTAACGCACCCGTTAAGTCGCGGCCTCGTCGTCGAAAGCCGGGAAACGGCGCGGCAACAGCAGGGTCAATCGTGTTCCGTGCGGCAGCGCATCGATTGTGACATCGCCCTGCAAACCTGCAGCGCGACGCCGCATATTGCCAAGGCCATGACCGCCAAGACTTTGGCCGGTGCCGGATTCTGAGAAAGCGCGGCCATCATTCTCCACCGTGATCATCACCTTGTCGCCAGCGGCGGCCGACGCGCGGATGACGATGCGGCGCGCCGGGCCGTGCTTGACCGCGTTGGTGACCGCCTCCTGCAGGATACGCAGGATGGCCAGCGCATTGCCGGGCGTGACGCCGGACACCTCCGGCAAACCCGCGATCGACCAGTCCAGTTCGATGCCAAGGCGGTGCAATTGCGGAATCAGGCGGTCGCGGAAGTTGGCCAGCGCCACCGGCAACTCGCTGTCGTCGAGATCGAGCGAATAGATCACCAGCCGCAGATCATTGAGCGCCTCGCGCGCCGCCTGCTCGGTCGATTTGTCGCCGGTGCGTTCCGACAAAGCGATGATCGAGGCCAGATGGCCGCTGATGCCGTCGTGCAAATCGTGAGTCAGGCGGTGGCGTTCCTGCTCGCGCACCAGATGCGCGGTCTTGGCTTTTTCCTGGCGATGAAAAATCGCCAGTTCGGCCTCGCGTTCGGCCAGCCGCATGCTGAGGTTTTCATTGGCGCGGTCCAGCTGATCGAGGGTGACGCCGATGCGGCGCAGCAGAACGACGGTCAGGAACGAAAAAAACACCGGCCGCACATAGGGTATCAGCAGGTTGAAGCCGTGCGCAGGCAATGTCGCCATGACGAAAGTGTCCCGCACCGCGAACCAGACGAGCAGAAAGGCCGATGGCAACATCAGGCCCGCGTCGGTATCGCCGCGCCGGATGGCGCTCCACGCAAACACCATAGCCGCGGCACACAGAGAGGCGATGGTCACGCCGCCGCCAATCGCGGCCAGGACGATCTTCGAAAACGTCGTATCGACAAATGTGAATGGCACCAGTGCGCCTGTGATCGCGATGGCCATATAGGCCAACATTTTCGGCGGCCGCAGGCCGACGAGCGCGAGAGAAAAGCCGATGAAAAGCAACCCCATCGCCGGCGCCAGGACGGTAAATAACAGAACAAAGCTGCGAACGGCGGGCTGCCAGCCGATCAGCATGCCGATGGCGATGAGCATATTGACGATTAAAAAGACAGCCAGCCAGGAATACAGAGGATCTTTCGGGCGAAAGAAATAAGCGGCGATCAAGCCGACGCCGAACACAAAATGCACGGCAAGCGCCATGATCTTCAACTGGCTCTGGAAGAAGACCCGCAGCTTGAACGGCCAGGACAGCGCGGCGGCCGTACCAACATATACCTCGGACAAATGGACCGGGACGGCGAACCGGTCAACGTCGAAGACATCTATCGTCAAGGCGTTCTGCCCGGCGACGAGAATGGCGCGCGGGATCTGGATCAGACTCGACGAACTGATAAATGCGCCGGTCCAGATCGTTTCCGTTTCGCTGTCGAAAAAAACGGAGCCGTTGACCGACAGCTTGATGCGCCGATTAAAGGACGGCACGTAGACATGCAGATCGTCCTGTGCACCCGCTTGAGGCTCGAACTTGAAAACGTATCGAACCGACGGCAATACTTCACGGAAGCTGATATAAATCGCGTGCGGCATAGTCACGTCGCGGGCGCTGCCGTTGACCGGTGTATAGCTGGCGCGGTCGAAAACAAGCGCGCCTTGTGGACGGGGCAGGTCTATGAGATCGGGCGCAATGGCGACAGCCAGAGTGACGATCGCCGCGGCAGTCCAAATCAATGGGCGCAACCAGGCTGCAGCCCGCAAAGGCCGCGCGGCGACGCCCTCATTGAGAATATCTCCGACCGCCATCTCCCCACCAGAATCGCGGGTACCCGGGCGGCACGATACGCAAAGTTCCGGCGAAAATCACGCCGGACGGCTCGGCAGAACGCCGAAGCCCTATATTTCCGGCGTCCGTGGCCCCTCGCCTTCCGGCGCCCGCTTCATGCCAAGCCAGCGCTCGCGGAAGATCACCGCCAGACCGGCGCCGGCAACAATGGTGGCGCCGACATAGACCAGCGTGCTCGGCAATTCGCCGAACACCCAGTAGCCGAGCAGCAGCGCCCACAGCATCGCCGAATAATCGAACGGCGCGATCACCGACGCGGTGGCATGGCGATAGCTTTCGGTGAGAAAAATATGCGCAATGCCGCCGAGGACCCCGGTGGCGATCAGCCCGGTCAATTCCATGCCGGTCGGATTGTGCCAGGCGAAAGGCAGCGTGACCGCGCCGGCCAGCATGGTGATCAGCGAAAAATAGAAGACAATCGACGCCGTCGCTTCGCTTTGCGCCAGCCGCCTTGTCTGGATCACCGTGCCGGCATTGCAGAACGCCGAAAGGATCGCCAGCAGCGATCCGGTCAAGGCGACGCTCGCCGCGCCGGCCATGGCGTAACGGCCGGCATCGAAATTCGGAATCAGCATGATCATGACGCCGAAAAATCCGACCGTCACCGCCGACCAGCGGAACATGCGCACCCGCTCCTTGAGGAAGATCGCGGCGAGCGCCACCGTGATCAGCGGCGAGACGAACTGGATGGCCGTCGCCTCGGCTAGCGGCAACCGCGCCAGCGACGCAAAATTACTGAACATGCCGCCGACGCTGAGCGCGCCGCGGCCGAGCTGGCCGAACAGCCGGTTGGTGCGGATGGCGCTCATGAACTCGCCGCGCAGCGCGTAGATCAGCAGCACCGGCGGGATGGCGAAAGCCGAGCGGAAGAAAACGATCTGGCCGACCGGGGTGGCTTCGCTGAGCTGGCGCACGAGCGCCGACATCGCCGCGAACAGCAGCGCCGAAATCAGCTTGAAGCCTACAGCCGTCAGGAGTTGAGTCGGAGGAGCCGCCATCGCGTCCTCAATAACCGCCCGTGCCGCGCTTGTCCCCCTGTTTTGTTGCGTGGGGCCGGCCGCGTTTTTGCACGGTCAGGGCGTGGCGGACGCGGCGGCGGCTGGCGGACGCTCACATCAAGTTGATCGGCGAAATGCCGCGTTGAATTGCCACGATCCGGACTGAATACTGACAAGGCTGCGGGGTTTGTCAGGGGACGGCGCCGCGGTTGCCGTATAAGCCTGGCCCACCAAAGCGGGCCGCCTCACTGCAATTGGAGACTTCCCAATGATTCGAATCGTCTCGGCCTGCGCTCTTGCAGGTTTCCTGTCTTTCGCCGCGGTGGGCCCCGCTTTGCACGCGCAAACGGCGCCGGCGCAGGTCGCCAAAGAGCGCGAGGACCTCATGAAGGGTCTGTGGCGCGATTATTACCGCGACATGTCGCAGGCCGCCAAAGGCGAAGGCGATCCGAAGGTGCTGGCGGTGAAGGCGACGGAAGCGGCCGCGCAGATGAAGAAATTCGGCACGCTGTTTCCCGCCGGCAGCGGCCGCGAAGGCGCGCCGGACACGCGCGCCAAGCCGGAGATCTGGACGCAGCGCGCCGAGTTCGACGCCGCCGTCGACAAAATGGTGGTGGAAACCACGGCCTTCGCCGACGCAGCCAAGGCCGGCGATCGCGAGGGCATGAAAGCGGCGTGGCCGAAAATCGCGGAGGCCTGCGGCGCCTGTCACGGCGGGCCCTCCAAGAGCGGCGGCAAATTCCGCTTCGAAGAATAAAGCCGGGCGGCGCCCGGATGCGGCTCGTTCTTCAAACCATCTGCGCGGCGGCCGTGTCGATCGCGGCCGCCGGTGCAGAAGCGCACGCGCAATCGCCCTCAACCGAGCGCGGCAAATACATTTTCGACGCCGCCGGCTGCTTCGGCTGTCATACCGAACAAGGCGGCGCGCCGTTGGCCGGCGGGGCTGCGTTGAAAACGCCGTTCGGCGCATTCTACGCACCGAACATCACGCCGGATCCGGAGTTCGGCATCGGCACATGGTCGGATGCGGATTTCATTCGTGCGCTGCGCGAAGGCGTGTCGCCGCGCGGCCAGCATTACTTTCCGGTTTTCCCCTATCCAGCCTACACCAAGATGACGACACCAGACCTTCTCGACCTCAAGGCCTATCTCGCAACGATAGCGCCATCGAAGAAGCCGAGCCGGGCGCATGAGGTGACATTCCCCTATTCGATCCGCGCCAGCCTGATCCCGTGGAAGTGGCTCAATTTCGACGCCGGCGAATACAAGGCCGATACAAACCGCGATGCGCAATGGAACAGGGGCGCCTATCTGGTGCAGGCGCTGACCCATTGCGGCGAATGCCACACGCCGCGCGACGCGCTTGGCGGGCTCGAGCGCAAGCAATGGCTGTCCGGCGCGCGCATGCCGGTCGGCGACCTGATCGCATCCAACCTGACACCGGACAAGACCGGGCTGGCCGACTGGTCGGCCGCCGATATCGTCGATGCGCTGGAGACCGGCACGCTGCCGGAAGGCGGCACGCTCGGCGGCGAAATGGGCGAGGTCGTCAGGAACAGCACCGCCAAGATACGAGCCGAGGACCGCGAAGCGATCGCCGCTTACCTCAAGGCGTTGCCGCCGTTGCCGACGACGGTGACGAAGAAGGCGAAGTGAGGTCTGTTGCCGGGGCCCGCGCACGCAAAGCGCGCTTGTCCGTTTATCTTTTTTTTGCTATATAGCATTTATGCGCTGGTCGTTCCAGACCCTCAACGCCGTTGTTGACCCCGAGATCAGGGCTTTGCCACCGGACATGCAAGCCCGATTATTGCGTTTCGGCGACATCATCGAGCAGATCGGCCTGGATGCGCTGCCGCGCGACAGCGTCAAGCACCTCGAAGGGAAGTTATGGGAGCTTCGAATAACCGGACGCGATGGAATTTCGCGAGCCATCTATGTGACGGCAACCGGACGGCGCGTGATCGCCGTGCGCGTGTTCATCAAGAAGACTCAGAAAACACCGTCGCGCGAACTTGATCTGGCGCGGCAGCGCGCCAAGGAGATACTGTGATGAAGTTGAAAGACCTGAAGGCGTCGCTCCTCACGAACCCAGAAGTGCGCAAGGAATACGGCGCGCTTGAGGATGAATTTTCGCTCATCGCAGCGATGGCAAAAGCGCGCCTGCGGTCGGGACTGACGCAGGCCCAATTGGCCAAGCGCATGAAAACGACACAATCGACCGTGGCGCGGCTGGAAAGCGGGCGCGGCAAGCCATCCACGCGCACGCTCACGCGCTTTGCCAAAGCGACCGGGCACCGGCTAAAAATCAGCTTCGAGCCAGTGAATAAAGCGAAGTGAATAAATCACGCCGCGCTCGATTGCCGCGCCTTCTGAATCAAGGCCCAGATTTTCTGCGGCGTCGCCGGCATGTCGATGTGGCGGATGCCATAGGCGCGGTCGAGCGCGTCGATCACCGCATGGATGACCGCCGGACATGAACCGATGGCGCCGGCCTCGCCCGCGCCCTTGACGCCGAGCGGATTGTTCTTGCACGGCGTGTTGCGCGTTTCGAAAATAAAGAACGGCGAGCCGTTGGCGCGCGGCATGGCGTAGTCCATGAAGCTGGCGCTGAGCAGTTGTCCGGACGACACGTCATAGACCGTGTCCTCCATCAGGGCCTGACCAATGCCCTGCACCAGCCCGCCGTGCACCTGCCCCGCGAGCAGCAGCGGATTGAGGGTGGCGCCGAAGTCGTCGACAACGACATAGGTAATGATTTCGGTGGCGCCGGTGTCCGGATCGATCTCGATCTCGGCGATATGGGTGCCGTTCGGGAAGGTCGGCAGGTCGGTGGAAAAATCCTTGGAGGCCGACAGCTTCTCCGGCGTCGCTTTGGGATGCGCGGCCAAGTCAGCGAACGAGATCGACTTGTCGGTGCCGGCGACCTTGATGGCGCCACCGGCAATTTCCATGTCGCCGGCAGAGGCTTCCAGCGCATCGGCGGCCAATTCCTTGAGCTGGCCTGCGAGTGTCGTCGAAGCGCGATCGACCGAGACGCCGCCGACCGGGATCGAGCTGGAGCCACCAGTGCCGGCGCCGGTCTTGATCCGGTCGGTGTCGCCCTGGATGACGCGGACGCGATCCGGCGGCAGATCGAGACGCTCGGCGACAAGCTGCGCGTAGGAGGTCTGGTGCCCCTGCCCGGTCGATTGCGAGCCGATCAGAACGGTGACGCCGCCGTCGCGGTCGAGGGTGACATGCGCGGTTTCTGGGCCGTTGGCGCCGCAGGCTTCGACATAGGTGCCGATGCCGATGCCGCGCAATTTGCCGGCGCGCTTGGACTGGGTCGCGCGCTTGGCAAAGCCCGGCCAATCGATCAACTCCTGCGCCCGCGCCATGGTGCCGGCGAAGTCACCGGAGTCGTAAGTCTTGCCGGTCGGCGTCGTGTACGGCAGCGCCTTGGGCTTGATCAGGTTCTTGCGGCGAATGGCGTCCTGCGTCAGGCCGAGTTCGCGCGCCACGGTATCGACGGCGCGCTCGATCAGGTACGACGCCTCCGGGCGGCCGGCACCGCGATAGGCATCGACCGGCACGGTGTTGGTATAGGCCGCGCGCAGGCGGATATGCGCCACGGGAATGTCGTAGGGCCCGGTTGCCATGCCGACGCCGAGCCACGGAATATACGGCGCGTAGCACGACAAATACGCGCCCATGTCGGCGACGATATCGATGTCGAGCGCCAGGAACTTGCCCTTGTCGTCGATGGCCAATGTCGCGGTCGAAATGTTGTCGCGGCCATGGCTGTCGCCGAGGAAATGCTCGGAGCGGTCGGCGACCCATTTCACCGGCTTGCGGGTTTTTTCCGCCGCGACGGCGGCGAGTGCATATTCGCGGTACGGAAACAATTTGGTGCCGAAGCCGCCGCCGACGTCCGGCGTGATGACGCGCATCTTGTCGAGCGGCAGCTTGAGCACGTCGCCGCAAATGATGTCGCGGATGATGTGGCTGCCCTGGCTGCCGAGGGTCAGCGTATAGCGCTCGCCGTCATATTCGGCGATGACGCCGCGCGTATCCATGTAATTGGTGACAAGGCGCTGGTTGATGATGGTGGTCGAGATCGTACGCGCCGCGGACGCAAAGGCCTTCTTGGTCGCGGCCTCGTCGCCGGCGGTGGTTTCAAAAGCAAGATTGGGCCGGTCGGCCCAGACCTGCGGCGCGCCGGGTTTGAGCGCGGCAATGGCGCCGATGACATGCGGCAGCGGCTGGTAGTCGACGGCGATAGCCTCGGCCGCGTCCTTGGCCTGCTCAAGCGTTTCGGCGACGACGAAGGCGATGGCGTCGCCGACATGGCGGACGATGTCGAGCGCGAGAATCGGATAATGCGGCACGTCGATATCGACGCCGGCCAGCACGCCCGGCGTCGGCAGCGGGCCGAGGCTTGCGGTATCCTTGCCGGTCAAGACCAGCCGCACGCCTTTCATTTTCTTGACCGCGCCAAGATCGGCAATGGTGAAATTGGCATGCGCATGCGTCGAGCGCAGCACCACGGCATGCAACGCGCCTTGCGGCGACACGTCGGCAACATACCGGCCGGCGCCGCGCAGCAGCGGGTCGTCTTCCTTACGGGTGAGCGCCTGACCGAAACCGAATTTCATCGCGGCCATTGTCAACTCTCCGAATTATTCGGCCGGCTGCATGGCCGGTTTGCGCGAGAAGCGGGCCGCCAGCCAGCGCGCCACGACATAGAACACCGGCGTGAAGATCAGGCCGAACAATGTGACGCCGATCATACCGGAAAACACCGCGGTGCCGAGAGCCGAGCGCAGTTCCGCGCCGGCGCCGGAGGCCCAGACCAGCGGCGCGACGCCGAGCACGAAGGCCAGCGAGGTCATGATGATCGGGCGCAGACGCAACCGCGCCGCCTCGACCGCGGCGTCGATGCGGTTGCGGCCTTGGTCCTCAAGCTGCTTGGCGAATTCGACGATCAGAATCGCGTTCTTCGCCGCCAGCGCAATGAGCACGATGAAGCCGACTTGGGTGAGAATATTGTTGTCCTGGCCGCGCAGGATGACGCCGACAATAGCCGCGACCAGGCACATCGGCACGATCAGGATGACGGCGAGCGGCAAGGTCAGGCTTTCATACTGCGCCGCCAGCACCAGAAAGACGAAGACGACGCCGAGGCCGAAAGCGAAGAACGCGGTATTGCCGGCGCGCAATTGCTGGAACGCCAACGTTGTCCATTCATAGGAAAAGCCGGGCGGCAAGGTCTCGGCCGCGAGCTTCTGCATGATCTGGATGGCCTGCCCTTGCGAATAACCGGGCGAAGCATTGCCGTCGAGTTCGGCGGCCGGATAGAGATTGTAGCGCGGCAGACGATACGGACCGGAAATGTCGCGCACGGTGGTGAACGAGCCGAGCGGCACGGTTTCGCCCGCTGTGTTGCGCACGCGCAGCGCCAGCACGTCCTTCGGCTCGAGACGGAATTCGGCACCCGCCTGCGCCTGCACGCGGAAGGTTCGGCCCAGCAGATTGAAGTCGTTGACATAGGCCGAGCCGATATAGACCTGCAAGGCGCTGAACACGTCGGCGATGTTGATGCCGAGCAGTTGCGCCTTGGTGCGGTCGATGTCGAGGAACAGTTGCGGCGTCGCCGTCTCATACAGCGAGAACACCTGTTGCAGGCCCGGCGTCGTCGCGGCGCGGCCCATCATCGCGCCGACTGCGCCCTGCATCGCCAAAGGCCCTGCGCCGCTGCGATCCTCGATCATCATGCGGAAACCGCCGGCATTGCCGATGCCCGGCACCGGCGGTGGCAGCACCACCACCATGAAGGCGTCCTGGATGGCGCCGAGCTTGCCGAACAGCGCGCCCTGGATCGCCGCCGCGGATTTCGACGGATCGCCGCTGCGCGCGGCGAAGGGCTCGAGCACGACGAACATGGCGCCGGCATTCGGCGCGGTCGAAAAGCTGGCGCCGGAGAAACCGACAATGTTAATGGCGTGCGCCACGCCCGGCGTCGCCCGCACCATTTCGGAAGCGCGGCGCATCACCGCATCGGTGCGTTGCAGCGACGAGCCCGGCGGCAATTGCGCGGCGACGATGAGAATGCCGCGGTCGATCTGCGGAATGAAGCCTTGCGGCGTCTTGCTGAATTCGTTGAGACCGAGCGCCAGAATGCCGGCATAGAGCACCAGCATGATCAGGACGAAACGCACGACCTTGCCGGCCAGCCAGCCGTAGCCGCGGGCAAAGCCGTCGAAGCCGCGGTTGAACAGCCGGAAGAAGCCGTGGATCGGCTTTTCCCACCACTTATCCTTGTGGCTCTTGTCATGCGGCTTCAACAGCAGCGCGCACATTGCCGGCGACAAAGTGAGCGACACGACAAGTGAAATCAACGTGGCGCTGGTAATGGTCAGCGCGAACTGGCGATAGAACTGGCCGGAAATGCCGGTGATGAACGTCGTCGGCACGAACACCGCGCACAAGACCAGCACGATCGAAATCAGCGCGGTGCCGACCTCGTCCATGGTGCGGCGCGCCGCGTCGCGCGGCGACATGCCGGCGGCGATGTTGCGCTCGACATTCTCGACCACGACGATGGCGTCATCGACGACGATGCCGATCGCCAGCACCAGCCCGAACAGCGACAAATTGTTGAGCGAAAAACCGAACAAAGTCATGGCGAAGAAGGTACCGATCAGCGAGATCGGAATCGCCAGCAGCGGGATGACCGCGGCGCGCCAGGTTTGCAGGAACAGGACGATGACCAGAACGACCAGCAGTACCGCCTCGAAGATGGTCTCGATCACGGCGTTGACCGACTGCTGGATGAATTCGGTCGGGTTGTAGAGAATGCCGTATTTGAGCCCGGCGGGAAAATCCTTCGACATCGCCTCGACGGTTTTCTTGATGCCGTCGCCGGTGGTCAGCGCGTTCGAGCCGGGCCGCTGGAACACGGCGAGCGCCACTGAAGGGTCGTCGTTGAGATAGGAGTTCGACGAATAATCCTGCGCGATCAGCTCGATCTTGGCGACATCGCGCAGGCGCACCACGGCATTGCCGACCTGCTTGACGACGATGTTGCCAAATTCTTCCGGCGTGGACAGGCGGCCGAGCGTGCGCACCGCGATCTGGAAGGCGAGTTGGTTCGGCACCGGCGGCTGGTTGAGGACGCCGGAAGCGACCTGCAAGTTCTGCGTCTGCAACGCCTGCGTCACGTCGGTGGCGGTCAGATTGAGCGATTGCAGCCGGTCCGGATCGAGCCAGACCTGCATGGCGTAATCGCGGCTGCCGAACACGGTGATCGAGCCGACGCCATCGACGCGGGTCAGCGCGTCCTTGATCTGGATATTGGCGTAGTTGGAGATGAACAGAGCGTCGCGCGACTGGTCCGGCGAATTCAGGTTCACCAGCATCAGAATGTCGGGCGAACTCTTGGTCACCGTGACGCCGACCTGCTGCACCGCTTGCGGCAGGCGCGGCTGGGCAATGCCGACGCGGTTCTGCACCTGGACCTGCGCAGTATCGAGATTGGTGCCGATCTCGAAAGTGACGGCGATGGAGAAGCGGCCGTCGGCGTTCGAGTTCGAGGAGATGTAGATCATGCCCTCGACGCCGTTGATCTGCTGCTCGATCGGCGCGACCACGGTTTCAGCGACGGACTCCGACGAGGCGCCGGGATACTGGCCGGAGATGTTGATGGTCGGCGGCGCGATTTCCGGATATTGCGCGACCGGCAGGCGCGTGAAGCCGACGCCACCGAGAATGATGATGACGATGGCAATGACCGAAGCGAAGATCGGCCGGTCGATGAAGAAATGCGAGATGCGCATGCCGGCCTACTTCGCGGGTGCGGCGGGAGCGGCGCCCGGCGCGGGAGCAGCCGCCGGCGCCTGCGGCGTGACCTTCTGGCCGGCGCGCACCCGCGCCATGCCGTTGACGACGACTTTATCCGCCGGCTCAAGACCGCTCTTGATGACGCGCAGCGCGCCGTCGAGCGGGCCGAGCGTCACATATTTGGTGCGCGCGGTGTTCTCGCCATCGACCACCAGCACGAATTTGCGGATCTGCTCGCTGCCGATGGCGCTGTCCGGCACCAGCAAGGCTTCGTAGGGTGCCGAGGCCGGCACGCGGACGCGGGCGAACATACCTGGCGTGAACACGCCGTTGACATTGCTGAAGCTGGCGCGGCCGCGAATGGTGCCGGTCGTGCGTTCGATGACGTTGTCGACGAAATCCATGCTGCCTTTGTGGATGAATTCGGGCTCGTCGATCAGCTTGAGCGCGACCTGCACGCCGGCGCCGCGGCTGGCGACATCGGTACCGGTTTTCGAGGCGCGCTCGTAGCGCAGATAGGACGCTTCATCGAAGGTGAATTCAAAACGGATCGGATCGGTCGAAACGATGGTGGCGAGCAAGGTCGTGTTGCCGCCGGAGCCGCCGGTGACAAGATTGCCCGGCGACACGCGGCGGTCGCCGATGCGGCCGTCGATCGGCGCTTTCAGTTCGGTGAACTCGAGATCGAGTTGCGACGTGCGCAGCGCCGCTTCGGCGGCACTGACCGCGGCCTGCGCGTTGCGGTAGGCCTGCGAGCGCTGCTCGAAGGTTTGCTCGGTAATGGTCTTTTCCTTCACCAGTTGCTGGCCGCGCTCGAAATCGGCGGTGGTAAAAGCGAGATTCGATTTGGTCTGCGTCACCGCGGCGCGCGCCTGCTCGGCGGCGTTCTGGAACGGGCGCTTGTCGATGGTGAACAGAAGGTCGCCCTGCTTGACGAGTTGACCGTCCTTGAAATGGACGCCTTCAAGGTAGCCGGACACCCGGGCCCGCACTTCGACGGAATTGACCGCGACGAAGCGGCCGACATATTCATCGAAATCGGACACGGTGCGCTTGGTCGGTTCGGCGACCGTCACGGCGGGTGGCGGCGGGGCGGCTTGTTGTTTCGGGCCATCGCCGCAGCCGGCGAGTAAGGCCGCGAGCGCGCAGGCGGCGCCATAACGCCGCGCCGCAGATGAGTTGATTTTCATGTGGGAAATCATGCGCACCCTGGCCGGACCACGAAAGGGGAACTAGTGAGATAGCGGCCATGCCGCGCCATGTCCACCGCTTGCGACGCGTCTTATCCGCGCGCGCTCAAGGCCGCGATTTGGCCCTGAAAGCGGCCAGCCAGCGGGGGCCGAACAGGCCGATGACAGCACCGCCATAAAGGACGAAGCCGATGGCGGCCAGCACACCCAAGGTCGCCTCGTCGCGCAAACGGTCCCAACCGGCGAACTGGCCGGCGACCGGGGCCTTGCAGAGCCACAGCACCAGCGCCAGCGCGACGCCCACCGCCAGCAATTTGAGCGCCGATGTGCGCAGCCGCGCATCGATGCTCAATAAACCGGCACGATGTGCGAACCAGATAACCAACAGCAAATTGATCCAGGCGCCAATCGACGTGGCCAGCGCCAAGCCGACCTGAGCCAGTGGGCCCATCAGTATGATTTTAAAGCCGATATTGACCGCGGCGGCGATCAGCGCCGCGATCACCGGTGTCCTGGTATCGCCACGGGCAAAGAAAGTCGCCACCGTGCTGCGGATCAACACGAAAGGCAAAAGACCGAAGGCGTAAGCGGCGAGCGTTTGACCGGAAGCGATGGCGTCCGCCTGTGTGAACGCGCCGCGCATGAACAGCGCACGCATGATCAGTTCAGGCACGACGAAGAAAGCGGCGATGCAGGGGATCGACAGCAGCAGCGTGAATTCGACGGCGCGGTTCTGTGCATGCAATGCGCCGGCCTCGTCGCCGGCGGCGAAGCGGCGCGCCATTTCCGGCAGGATCACCGTACCGGCGGCGATGCCGATAACGCCGATCGGCAACTGATTGATGCGGTCGGCGTAATACAGAGCCGACACCGCGCCGGTGGCGAGGAAGCTGGCGATGATGGTATCGGCGAACAGCGCGAGCTGCACGCCGGCCGAGCCGACCACTGCGGGGCCGAGCGCGCGGAAAAATTTGCGTACGTCTTGATCGAACTGCGGCCAACGGAAGGCGGCGAGCACATTGACGCGCCAGGCATCGCCAGCGACCAGAAAGAATTCGAGCACGCCGGCGAGCAGCACGCCCCAGGCGGCGGCGTGGCCTGCGGTCGGGAAGAAGGCGGCGAGGCTCAGCGCCACCACCAGCGAGATGTTCAAGAGGATCGGCGCGGCGGCGGCGGCGGCGAAACGCTGCAAGGCGTTGAGGATGCCGCCATAGAGCGTCACCAGCGTGATCAGCAGCAAATAAGGAAACGTGATGCGAGTGAGATCGACCGCCAGCGGGTAGCGCACCGGGTCGTTGGCAAAGCCCGGCGCCAAGAGTTCGATGACCGCCGGCGTGAACAGCAAAGCCACCGCCAAGAGCACGACCTGGCTGGCCAGCAGCAGGGTGAAGATGCGGTCGGCGAACAGTCCGGCGCGCTGCTCGCCGCCCTGCTCGCGGATACGGGCATAGGCCGGCACGAAAGCGGCGTTGAACGCGCCCTCGGCGAAGATGGCGCGGAAATGGTTGGGCAGGCGCAACGCCACGAAGAAGGCATCCGCCACCGGCCCGGCGCCCAATATGGCGGCAAGGATGATGTCGCGGACAAAGCCGGTCACCCGCGAGAGCAGGGTAAAACCGCCGACCGTGAGGATGCGCTTGATCATCGGGGCAAAGGGCTTGTGGTCAGGGCGAAAACGCTGTGTATAAATGGACTTAAAGGCAGCCGGTCGCTGCCGATCAAGCCTGCGGCTCTCTGCATTAGGACGATTCCCGGCCCAAACATAGAGCGACCCGACCGTCCCTTCCCGTCCAACCGGTGCCCCCTGACGATGCCCTCGCCTATCATTCCAATTCTCCTGGCCGGCGGCGCCGGGACCAGGCTGTGGCCGGTGTCGCGCGACGCCCTGCCCAAGCAGTTCCTGCCGCTGGTCGGCGAGCGCTCGACCTATCAGGAAACCTTGAGCCGGGTCGCCGATCCGATGTTTGCGGCACCCATCGTCATCACCGGGCCGAACTTTCATTTCTTCGCCCGCCGCCAGGCCGAGGAGATTGGCGTCGACGCCACGGTGGTGATCGAGCCGCTGCGCCGTGACTCGGCGCCGGCCATTGCCGCCGCCACCGCGGTGGCCTTGGCGCGCGATGCGAACGCCGTCGTGCTGGCGCTGGCCGCCGACCACATCATTCTCGATGTCGAGAATTTCCGCGCCACCTGTCTGGCCGGCCGCGAAGCCGCGGAAGCCGGCAAGATCGTCACCTTCGGCATCAAGCCGACCGAGCCGAAGACCAGCTACGGCTATATCCTTCCGGGCGAGCCCATCGGCACCAGCGGCGTGCGCGCGGTGGCGAAATTCGTCGAGAAGCCGGATGCGCCGACGGCGGCCGGTTATGTGCGCGACGGCTATTTGTGGAATTCCGGCAACTTCCTGTTCCGCGCCGACGTGCTGCTCGCCGAAATCCGCCGCATGGAGCCGGACATGGCGAACGCTATCGAAGCCGCGGTCGCAAACGCCACCAACGATCTCGGCTTCCTGCGGCTCGAGGAAAAGAGTTTCGCGCGCGCGCCGCAGAAGTCGATCGACTATGCGGTGATGGAAAAGACCGACCGCGCCGCCGTCATTGCCGGCGACTTCCGCTGGTCCGACATCGGCAGTTGGGACGCTTTGTTCGACATCACGCCGCCGGACAAGCAAGGCAATGTGCTGCAAGGCCCGGTCATCACCATGGATACGACCGACTGCGTCGTGCATTCGGACGGACGATTGACGACGCTCGTCGGCATCAAGGACATGGTGGTGGTCTCGACTTCGGACGCGGTGATGGTGGTGCCGCGCGCGCGCTCGCAGGAGGTCAAGGAGCTGGTTGCCAAGCTGAAGACGGCGAAGCGCGCCGAGGCCGTCGACCACAAGCGCGGCCACCGGCCGTGGGGCTATTACGAGTCGATCGACATGGGCGCGCGCTTCCAGGTCAAGCGCATCGTCGTCATTCCCGGCGGCATTCTTTCATTGCAGAAGCACCGCCATCGCTCCGAACACTGGATCGTCGTCAGCGGCACCGCCGAGGTTACCATTGGTGATCAGATAAGACAGGTGCATGAGAATGAATCGGTCTATCTGCCGATCGGCTGCATCCATCGCCTCGCCAACAAGGGCAAGATCCCGCTTGAGCTCATCGAGGTACAGACCGGCAGCTATCTCGGCGAAGACGACATCGAGCGCATCGAGGATGTCTACCAGCGCCGCTGAGGCGAAGGCCCATCATGCTGATCCCCGTGGCCGATTTGAGCGCGCGGTTTGGCGTCAAGGCGAACGGCGTGCTGCATGTCGGCGCGCATGACGCCGAGGAAGCCGAGGACTACCGCCGCCACGGCTGGGGCCCGGTCATCTGGGTCGAGATGCTGCCGGACAAGGCGGCGGCACTGCGCCGCACATTTCACGACGATCCGGACAATCTCGTCATCGAGGCGGCGTGCTGGGACCGCGACGGCGACGCGGCCGATCTGTTTCGCGCCGACAACGGCCAATCGTCGTCGCTGCTGCCGCCGGACTCGCATCTGGCGGCGCATCCCGGCATCGCGTTTTCCGCCGGCGGCCGCCTGCAAACGAGCCGGCTCGATACGATCCTGCCAGCATCGGCGGGCTTCGATTTCATCAATGTCGATATCCAGGGCGCGGAATTGCGCGCGCTGATCGGACTCGGCGACTTCATGGACCGCGTCACCTGGGCCTATCTCGAAGTGAACCGGCAGGAGCTTTATCGCGGCTGCGCTTTGTTGCCGGATATCGACAGGTTCATGGCGGCGCGCGGCTTTGTCAGGCTGACCTTGCGCATGACCGCGCATGGCTGGGGCGACGCGCTTTACGTCAACCAGCGCAGGATGCCGCGCGTGGCGCTGCTGCGATTGCGCGGCAAGGCGTTGGTCCCCGATTTCTTTTACGATGCCGGCGCGGCGGCGCGGCGCGTCGCATCCCGCCTCACGCGCCTTCTTAAGCTTTAAGCGCCCGGCGCACGCTGTCGATAACGCGCGCCTGCGTGGGCTCGTCGAGATAAGGATGCATCGGCAGGCTGATGACCTCGGCGGCGAGTTTCTCGCTGTTGGCGACGCCGCCCTTGCCCACCGGATACTGCTTGTAGGCCTGCTGCAAGTGCAGCGGGATCGGATAGTAGATTGCGGTCGGAATGCCGTCGGCTTTCAGCGCAGCGGCGAAAGCGTCGCGCGTGCCGGCTTTGAGGCGGATCGTGTATTGCGCCCACACCGACGTCGAACCGGCCGGCACCGCCGGTACCTTGATCAGATCGCTCAAGCCCTCGGCATACCGGCGGGCGACGACGTTGCGCGCTTCGATCTCGTCCGGAAAAATCTTCAGCTTCTCGATCAGCACCGCGGCCTGGATGGTGTCGAGGCGCGAGGCCAGACCGATGCGGACATTGTCGTAGCGGTCGCTGCCCATGCCGTGCACGCGGATCGAGCGCATCAGGTCGGCGAGTGTGTCGTCGTCGGTCATCACCGCACCGCCGTCGCCGTAGCAACCGAGGGGCTTAGCCGGAAAGAAACTGGTCGCGGTGGCGTGACCGAAGGTGCCGAGGCGACGATTGTTGGAACTGGCGCCGAAACCCTGCGCGGCATCGTCGAGCACCATCAGGCCGTGCGCCTTGGCGGCGGCGGCGACAGCGCCGTGGTCGGCGGCAAGACCGAACAGATCGACGGGAATGACCGCCTTCGGCACCAGGCCAGCGGCTTTCGCCGTCTCGACCGCGCCGGCAATGCCGTTGGCGTCGATGTTGAAGGTGACCGGATCGACATCGACGAATACCGGCGTCGCGCCGACCAGCACAGCGACTTCCGCCGTGGCGCAGAACGTAAAGGACGGGCAGATCACCGCATCGCCGGGGCCGATGCCGAAAGCGCGCAGCGCCAGCACCAAGGCGTCGGTGCCGGTGGCGCAGGTGACGACGTGTTTGGCGCCGCAGAAGGCGGCCAGCTCCGCCTCGAAGGCGCGCACTTCCGGGCCCAGGATGAACTGGCAGTGATCGAGCACTTTCGCCACCGCGACGTCGACAGCCGGTTTCAATCGTTGCCGCTGCGCGGCAAGATCGATGAACGGAATCGGCGGCAGTGGGGTGCGGGCGTTCATGGAGGAATCCGTTTTCAGGTGATCAGCCGGCGACGACGCGCGGCGCTTTGTGCTTGGCCGGCGCGATCGCCGGCGGACGATCGGTGAGGCACTGGATGGCGATGCGCAAACTGGTGACGCCCTGCTCGCCGGTGACGGCCGGCGCCGCGCCGGTGCGCACCGCACTAAGGAAGGCGAGCAATTCCGAGCGCAACGGCTCGGCATGACCGACCGACAGATGGCGCATCGAATAGCTGCCGTCCGGCTGGAAGCCGAAGCATTCGGTAACCTGGCGCGTCAAGAGATCGCCCATGACATATTTGCCGCGCGTCGCCACGGTGACCTGGCGCGCCTTGAACGGCGTCAGCCAGTTGGTGTTGATATGCGCCAAGACGCCCGAGGCGGTGCGGAATTGCAGCAGCGCGATGTCCTCGCGCTCGGCGACGGCGCTGGACAATTGCGGCTGCACCTCGACGATGTCGCTGTCGGTGAAATAGCGGATCAGATCGATGTCGTGCACGGCGAGATCGATCACGACGCCGACATTCGACATGCGCGGCGGAAACGGGCCGACGCGGGTGATGGCGATGGAGAGAATGTCCTCGTTGCGCACCGCTTCCTTGATCGCCTCGACCGCCGGATTGAAGCGCTCGACATGCCCGATCATCAGTGTGACGCCGGCATCGCGCGCGGCATCGATGATCTCGTTGCCCTCTTCGACGGTGGAGGCGATCGGTTTTTCGACGAGGACGTGGACGCCGCGCGCGATGCAGGCCAGCGCCACGTCGCGGTGCAGATGCGTCGGCGCTGCGATGGTGATGGCATCGACGCCGAGATCGAGCAGGTCATCGACGGTGCCGAGCGCGGCGCAGCCGAGCGTGCGCGCGACGAATTCGGTCTGCTTCTTGTCGGGATCGGCGACGCCGACCAGTTCGACGCCGGGCAGTCCGGAAAACACGCGCGCATGGTTGGAACCCATGACGCCAACGCCAACGACGCCGACGCGCAAGGTGCGCTCCGCATTCACATTCGGATTCTGTGTCATCAGCCGTCTAAACCCCAATGGCCGAGCCAGACGGCCCGGACCCCCGCCGTCACCTAGCATGCGGTCTGCGCCATGGCGACCGCGCCAGGCTGGCTCATGAACACGTTTTGATTCACAGCGTTACAGGTAAAGGAATATGCTTAAATCCGGCGTGGGCTGAACTGCCCTCGCCTGTTGATAACGGTTTTTACTCAGCCGCGCGCGCCGCCGGCACCGCAAGCTTGAGGCCGGCCGACAGCGCATCCTCGCGGAACGACTTGACGGCGCCGAGAGACAATTCCGCGCCGGTCTTGGTGCCGAGCGCCGACAGTTTTTTCAGAATATCGGCCGGCGCGGTGATGATATGGCAGCCCATCTGGTCGGCCTCGACGACGTTGAACACTTCGCGGGTCGAAGCCCAGATGATCTCGATGTTTTTCGTCTTGCGGGCCCAGGCAATGGCGTCCTGCATGATCGGCCGGTAGTCGATGCCGAAATCGGCGAGACGGCCGGCGAACACCGAGACGATGGCCGGCGCGCCGCCGTCGAGCGCTTCCATCGAGCGGGCGACCTGCTCGGAGGTAAAGATGGCGGTGAAGTTGATCTTGATGCCGTCGCGCGACAGCGCCTTGACGGTATCGTACAGCGGTTCGCCGCGCGTCGTCGTCACCGGCAGCTTGACGTAAACGTTTTTGCCCCAGGAATTGATGACGCGCGCCTGCGCCACCATTTCCGGGATGTCGTCGGAGAACACCTCGAACGAGATGTGATGCTCCGGCACCGCGGCGACCACCTCACGGCCGTAAGACTCGTAATCGCTGACGCCCGCCTTCTTCAGCAGCGAGGGATTGGTGGTGAAACCCGCGATCCAGGACTGTTTCGCCATTTCGACGATCTGCGCCTTGTCGGCGCCGTCTGTGAACAGTTTGACCTTGAGCGTAGCAAGCGTCGGGGCGGTCATTGTCGTGGAACCCTTTCTAGAGGCGGTGATAGGCGCGGTACCATTCTATAAACTTGGCGATGCCGACCGCAATCGGCGTCGATGGCCTGAAGTCGGCGTCGCGCATCAGATCGTCGACATTGGCATAAGTCGCGGGCACGTCGCCGGGTTGCATCGGCGCCAGTTCGCGGATCGCCTTCTTGCCGATCGACTTTTCCAGCAATTCGACGACCTCGAGCAGTTCGACCGGATTGTTGTTGCCGATGTTGTAGACGCGCCACGGCGCGCTGCTCGACGCCGGATCGGGCTTGTTGCCGTCATAGGCCGGATTGCCGGCCGGCGGCTTCTCGACCAGACGCTCGATCGATTCGACCACGTCATCGACATAGGTAAAATCGCGCTGCATCTTGCCGTGGTTGAACAGTCTGATCGGCTCGCCGGCGGCAATCGCCTTGGCGAAAATCCACATCGCCATGTCGGGACGGCCCCACGGGCCGTAGACGGTGAAAAAACGAAGTCCCGTGGTCGGCAGCTTGAACAGATGCGAATAGGAATGGGCCATCGCCTCGTTGGCTTTCTTGGTCGCGCCATACAGGCTCAGCGGATGATCGACATTGTCATGCGTGGAGAATGGCATCTGCGTGTTGCTGCCGTAGACCGACGACGACGAGGCATACAGAAGATGCTGGCAGCCATTGTGGCGGCAGCCTTCGAGGATGTTGGTGAAGCCGACCAGGTTTGAATCGATGTAAGCGTGCGGATCGATCAGCGAATAGCGCACGCCGGCCTGCGCGGCGAGATGCACGACATGGGCGAATTTGTGCTCGGCAAAAAGCGCCGCCATGCCGGCGCGGTCGGCGAGATCGAGCCGGATGAAACGGAAGCCGGGAAACTTGCCGAGTTCGGCGAGCCGCGCGTCCTTCAGCTTCGGATCGTAGTAGCTGTTGAGGTTGTCGATGCCGATGACGCTGCGGCCGCCTTCGAGCAGACGGCGCGAAACATGATAGCCGATGAAACCGGCAGCGCCGGTGACGAGAACGGATGCTACAGCCGCCACAGGTCGATCTCCTTCGGCTGCATGGCGCGATCGAGCTTCGACTTGACGTCGAGCACGGCGCCCTGCCCGGCTTTAAGCAGCTTGACGATATAGGGCCAGCCGCCGGCAACATACTCTCTGTGCGCGACGGCGAGAATAACGGCGTCGGCGGGCTGGAGCTTGTCGAGCGGGGTCAGCGTCATTCCGTATTCATGCGCGGCCTCTTCCGGCAGCGCCACCGGATCGTGCACCTGAACGGTGATGCCGGCCCGGGTCAAAGCCTCGGCGATGTCGATGACCTTGGTATTGCGGATGTCCGGCACGTTTTCCTTGAAGGTCATCCCGAGAATGGTGACGGTGGCATTGTCCGCGCCGCGCGCTTTCAGTGCGCGCAGGCATTCGGCGGCGACGCGCTCGCCCATGCCGTCGTTGATATGGCGGCCGGCGAGAATGATCTCGGGACGATAGCCGGCCTTCTCGGCGCGGTAGGTGAGATAATACGGATCGACGCCGATGCAGTGGCCGCCGACCAGGCCGGGTTCGTATTTGAGGAAATTCCATTTGGTGCCGGCGGCGGCGAGCACGTCGCCGGTGTCGATGCCGAGCGTGGCGAAGACCGCCGATAGTTCGTTCATGAAGGCGATGTTGAGATCGCGTTGCGTGTTCTCGATCACCTTGGCGGCCTCGGCGACCTTGATCGACGGCGCGCGGTGAATGCCGGCGGTGACCACCGAGCCGTAAACGTCGGCGACGATGTCGAGCGTGCGCGCGTCCTGGCCGGCGACCACCTTCATGATGGTCTCGAAGCGGTGCTGCTTATCGCCCGGATTGATGCGCTCCGGCGAATAACCAATGGTGAAGTCGCTGCCCGCTTTCAGTCCGGAGACCTTTTCCAGCACCGGCAGGCAGTCTTCCTCGCAGGCGCCGGGATAGACGGTCGATTCATAAACGACAATGTCGCCGCGCTTGAGGACGGCGCCGACCGTCTTCGAAGCGCCCAGCATGGCACCGAGATCGGGACGGCGCTCGGCGTCGATCGGCGTCGGCACGGTGACGATGTAGAAGTCGCTAGCTTTGAGCGCCGCCGGGTCGTCCGTATAGGTGAGCGTCGGCTGCGCCAGTTCGGCGGGTTCGACCTCACGGGTGCGGTCGTGGCCGGACTTCAGCTCGGCGATGCGGGCGGCGTTGATGTCAAAACCAATGACCGGCACCCCGGCGCGGGCGAAGGACACCGCCACCGGCAGCCCGACATAGCCGAGCCCGATCACCGCGATTTTACGTCCGTGCGCCATTAATTCCCGTCCGGTTCCCGATGGAGGCGTCTTTAGCCGTCAAAGGGCCGCGCCGGCAAGCGCGCGGCCGAGAAGGCCGTCGTAAAGCGCCACCGTCTTGCCGCCGATCCGTTCGCTCGAAAACTCGATTTCGACGAGGTGCCGCCCGGCCGCGCCGTATTGCCGGCGCAGCGCCGGGTCAACGGCCAACCTTTCGATGGCGGCGGCGAGCGCCGTGGCGTTATCGGCCGGCACCAGCAGGCCATTGACGCCGTGGCGGGCAATCTCGCGGCAGCCGGGCACATCGCTGGCGATCATCGGCCGGCCGCAGGCGGCGGCTTCGAGCAGGCTCTTGGGCAGGCCCTCGCGCCGCGACGGCAAAACGGCGATGTGCGCCTTGGCCCAGACGTCACGCACGTCATTCACATGGCCGAGCAGCGTGATGTTGGCGCGACGCTTCCACGTCTCGATTTCGGCGTCCGGAATGGAGGCCGGATTGGCCGGATCGGTCTGCCCGGCGATCAGGAGCTTTACGGCAACGCCGCGCTGCATCAGCAGATCGTGCGCGGCGATCAGGCTGCGCAGGCCCTTGTCTTCGAGCAGGCGGCCGACATAGCCGAGCGTCACGACACCGTCCGGTTCCGGCAAGGGCGTCAGCACATCGACATCGACGCCGGAGCCGGGAATGAGAAACACGCGTGCGGCGTCAATGCCGATGGCGGTGATGGCGGCGCGGTCATCGCCGTTCTGCACCAAAGCCGCCGAGCGGCGGCGATTGAGCATCCAGCGCAACACGGTTTTCAGCACCGGGCGGACGATGCGCGACTTCAACGATTGCGAGGTGAAGGTCGAGCCGAGGCCGGCAAAGGCATTGAGCTGCGTCACCGGCAATCGCCAGGCGGCGAGCGAGCCGATGACCGAGGGCTGCAACGCGACGTGATGCACCAGATCGGGCTTCAGGCGCTTGTACAGCGCGCGCACGTCGCGGACGATGGAGACCAGGTCGAACGGATTGACGCTACCGCGCCGCCAATTGAGCGGATGCAGATGAAAGCCGAGCGCCTTGATGCGGTCGCCGCCATTGACGACATGGGTGGCGACGTGGACGTCGTAGCCGGCGCGCTGCGCGGCCAGCGCCATCGGAATGCGGTGCGACAGGAAGTACCAGTCTTCCGTCACCAGATAAACGAGAACGGGCAAATTCGTTGTCTTGGCGGCCGGCTGCACGAAATTCATCTCCTCGCGCTTGAAGCGCGGCTTTCAGGATCGTTCCCTTAGCAGATTGGAAGATTTTGGCGCAAATTCCGGGATTGTTGCAGATAAAAATGCGCTAGAAGGAGCGCCGCAGCGCCATGCGCAGATTCGATGCCGAGACGTGAATGACCGGAAGCGCCATCAATCTTGAGTTCATCCATTTGACTATCGCCTTTGCGCTGGTCATGGCCATCGCCATCGGCGTCAGTGCCGTGCTGGTGATGCTGCTACGCCCGCTTCTCAAGCGCTACGTCATGGCGAGGCCGAACCAGCGCTCCTCGCACCGCGAACCGACGCCGCAGGGCGGCGGCATCGCGGTGATGGCGGCGCTGGTGGTGGCCGTGGCCATAGCTTTTGTCATTGTGCCGGATATCGGCGCATCGGCGCGGACACTCGGCGTCCTGATCGCGGCGACTTTGGGACTGGCCATTGTCGGCGTCAGCGACGACGTAAGACCGATGAATGCGCTGCCACGGCTCATCCTGCAAGGCGTCGCCGTGGCGGTGGTGATCGCCCTTTTGCCGGACGGCTTGCGCGTGCTGCCGTTCATGCCGTGGTGGCTGGAAGCGGCGCTGATGCTGATCGCCGGCGTCTGGCTGGTGAACCTTGTCAACTTCATGGACGGCATCGACTGGATGACGGTCGGCGAAGTCGTGCCGGTGACGGCGGGCCTGCTGATCGCGGCGGCGCTCGGTGCCCTGCCGACGGAGGGCACCGTCGTCGCCGCCGCTCTGTGCGGCGCCATGCTCGGCTTTGCCCCGTTCAACAAACCAGTGGCGAAGATTTTTCTCGGCGATGTCGGCAGCCTGCCGATCGGGCTGTTGCTGTTCTGGCTGCTGCTGTTGCTCGCCGGCAATGGCTATCTGGCGGCGGCGATATTGCTGCCGCTCTATTATGTCGCGGACGCCACTGTGACCCTGATCCGCCGCGCGCTGGCGCGCGAGAACGTGACGCAGGCGCACCGCAGTCATTTCTATCAGCGCGCCCTCGATGGCGGATTGCCGGTCCCGGCGATCATCGCCCGCGTCGTGGTGCTGAACGTGTCGCTGATCGTGCTGGCGGCAACGACAATCCTGTTTCCGTCGCTGGAAACCGACGCGATTGCGCTCACCGCCGGCTGCGCGCTGGTGGCCTTGCGGCTTTATCGCTTCGAGCGCAGCGCCTGATCGACAGCGGCAATGACCTGCGCCGATGTCAGTTCGTCGAGGCAGGCGCTGTAGCTGTCGAGCCGCCGCTCGCAACCTTCCAACTGGCACGGCGTGCAGGGCAAGGTGTTCTGCACCAGGGTCACGTTGCCGCGCTGCTGGGCTTTTCCGGTGTCGGCCCAAACGGAATCGAGGCCGCCTGCCGGCCACGGCCCCCACAACCGCGGATCGGTCGGCCCGAACAGCGCGACAGTCGGCACGCCCGTGGCGGCGGCCAGATGGGTGACCGAGGTATCGGGACCGATGAAGACTTTCGCCTTGGCGAGAAGGCCCGCGATTTGCGCCCAGTCGAGCCGGCCGTCGAGCCGCGTAACGGAAGAACCGCTCCAGACGTTGTCGAGATAGGCGCGCTCCTCCGCCGACGGCCCGCCGGTCGCCACCACAGTCATGCCGCGCGCGGCGAGAACGGCGGCGAGATCGCGCCAGCCTTGCGCTGTCCATTGCTTGTAGCGAAACATCGGCGCGGCATGGATCACGGCATAGTCGCCTTGCGGCGCATCGGCGCTGTCGCGCGGGCGCGGCGCGACCAGGCGCGACACGCGCGCAACGCCGAGCAGATCCACAAGACGCAGCATTTCCTCGACGCGGTGCACGCCGGGGACATAGACCAGGCTGCGGTCGAGCAGTCTTTGTTTGACGCGGCCGTTGAAGCTCTGGTCGACCAAAGCGACGCGGCGGCGGCCGGCGACCAAAGCAAAGAAGGTCGGACGGTCGCCGCTTTGCGTCGAGATGGCGAGATCGTAGCCGCGCCAGAGTTTCGCGGCGAGCTTAAGGCTCTGCGCGGCCGTGCGCTTGCCCGGCATCGTGACAACCGTGTTGATGTCGGGATTGCCGTCGAGAATGCCGGCGGTGTCGGCAAAAACCAGCGCGTCGATGGTGGCGTCGGGCCAGGCCGCACGCAGGCTGGCGATCAATGGCGTGGTCAGGAGCACGTCGCCGAGGCGGCGCAGCGCGACGACCAGAATGCGCGGGCGCACCGGCAAACGTAATGGCAGATCGATGCGCGCCATGCTCACGCCTCGGCTGCGTTGCCGGACGGCGTAACCTTCAGCGCCGACAGGCCGCGTCTGGCGCGCACGCCCTCGCCTTCGAGAATCTCGGCAAGCTTGCGCTCGTTCTCCGGCAGCGCCGAGCGGTCGGCCTCGGCATGCCACAAATGGATGACGCCCGTTGCGAAGCTGCCGTCCTTGCGGGCGATACCGGCGCGCAGCAGGCGCACGACGATGTCGGAATCTTCCTTGCCCCAGCCGGCGTAGTCGGCGTCGTAGCCATCGACGGTCACCAGATCGCGCCGCCAGATCGCCAGATTGGCCGAGCGCGCGCCTTTCCATTGCTTGGCGCGCAAGCGGCGCAGCGGCCCGAGCGGCAGCGTCAGCAAAGCCGACAGGCGATTGACGCCGCCGCGAAACCGCTCATTGAGCCAGGCGACGCAGTCCCAGGTCTCCGGCGTCAATCCGTCGCGCAACACCTTTTCGGTGAGCGCGCGCGACAGCAACACGCGATTGCCGGTGACGAAGCAGCCCGGCTCGGCAAGGCGGCGATGCATGGCGACGAAATTCGGCCGCACGATGCAATCGCCGTCGAGAAAAATGACATAGTCGCCGCGCGCGGCGAGCACGGCGCGGTTGCGGATTTCGCCGGCGCGGAAGCCCTTGTCCTCGTGCCAGACATGCGCGACGCGGTGGCCGATCGACGCCTTCGCCGCGTCGATCAGGGCCGCGGTCGCCGGACCGGAGCCATCGTCGGCGACGATGACTTCGAAATCGCGGTCGGTCTGGCCGCGCAGCGAACGCAAGCTCGCGGCGAGCGCATCCTCGCGGTTATAGGTGGTGACGATGACGGAAATCAGCGCGGCCACGCGAATTCTCTGGATTGATTGCCTGCGCAGGCTTTAGCCGAACGCGGGGCCCGCGACAAATCCCTATTGCCCTTGCCGGGCTCAAATGGCAATCATCGCGCAATGTCCAAAATAACCGCCTATATCCTCACCTTCAACGAGGAAGAGAAAATCGCCGCCGCGGTCGAGACCGTGCTGTGGGCCGACGAAGTCGTCGTCGTCGATTCGTTCAGCACCGACCGCACCGCCGAGATCGCCACGGCGCTCGGGGCCCGCGTCGTCAACGTGCCGTTCAAGGGCTTCGGCGACCTGCGCAACCGCGCGCTGGAAGTCTGCACGCACGAATGGATTTTCAGCCTCGATTCCGACGAGCGCTGCACCCGGGAAGTGCGCGACGAAATCCTGGCGCTGATCGACGGCGCGCCCGCGCACGACGTCTATCTGGTGCCGCGGCGCAGCTACATGATGGGCCGCTGGATCAAGGGCTCCGGCTGGTATCCGAATTTCCGCCAGCCGCAGCTCTTCCGCAAAGGCGCGATGCGCTACACGCTCGAGCCGGTGCACGAAGGCTACGAGAATCTGAGCGGCAAGCCGGTCGGGCAACTCAAGAATGCGGTGTGGCAATTCCCGTTCCGCAATCTCGCGGAAGTCATCAAGAAGATGAACCGCTACTCCTCGCTCGGCACGCCGAAACTCGCCGGCAAGAAAGTGTCGATGGCGTCGGCGCTCGGCCACGGCCTGTGGTCGTTCTTCAAGCATTACATCATGAAGCGTGGCTTTCTCGACGGCTGGGCCGGTTTCGTCATTGCCTTCGGCAATTTCGAGGGCACGTTCTACCGCTACGCCAAGCGCTACGAGGAAACGCAGGACTGGCCGCCGCCGAAGAGCGGGCCGATCCGGCGGCAAGGCCCGTCATCCTGAGGTGCGAGCGCAGCGAGCCTCGAAGGATGAGGGCCGTCGCCCTTGGAGGCTCGGCCTAGGGGCCTCGCACCTCAGGGTGACGGCTCATTTCCCTCTCAGCCTTCGCGAAAAATTGCGCAGCCAGCGGAACGGCAACGCCAGATAGTATTTGCGGAAAATCTCCCACCAGTCGCCGCGTTGCATTTTAACGGCGGAATCGTTCGGCACGTACCAGCCATTGTTCTCAAAGCGGCGCACGATGCGGTAGCCGGCCTTGCCGAGATAATTGTGCTTCGACAAATCGCCGACGTGATCCTCGAGCAGAATAAGCTTCGGCTGCCAGCGCGCGATGTCGAAGCCGCGCAGCACTTCGATCTCATGGCCCTCGACGTCGATGGACAGGAAATCGAAATGCGCGGGCGTCCCGGCTTCGGTCAGCACGCTATCGAGCGTGCGGATCGGCACCTGGATAATGCGTTCGGGATTCGCGCCCGGCGCCATGCCGGACCGGTCGAGCGACGACAAGGGACCTGCGACGTGCAGCGGCAGCGTGCCGCCGTCATGCTCGGGCCCGGAACAGGCAACGGCGAAAACCTTGGCCATGCGCATGGCGCGCAATTCGCGCGCCAGATCCGGCTGAGGCTCGATCAAAAGGCCGGTCCAGCCGGCCTGTTCGAGATGCCAGGTTTGCGAGCGTACGCGCGGCTCGTTGGCGCCGACCTCGACGAAGTAGCCTTTGCGGTCGCCGAAGAAGGCGGCAACCATCCGCATCTCGGGATCGAGAGGAATTCCGGTCAAGGGCGCGTCTTTCATTTGTCTTTAAGCGCGCGGGACCGCTGCACGATGGACGTGGTGGATTGTCCGGCGACGAGATCGATCAGCACGACCGAGCCGCCGAGTGCTTCGACGATGTCGCGACCGACAACGTCTTCGCGCTTGTAGTCGCCGCCCTTGACCAGAATGGTCGGCTTGACGCGGGCGATGAGATTTCTTGGCGTGTCCTCGTCGAACACGACGACCAGATCGACCGCGGCCAGCGCCGCCAGCACCTCGGCGCGCGACTGCACGTTCTGCACCGGCCGGCCCTCGCCTTTCAGCCGCGTCACCGAGGCGTCGCCATTGAGGCCGAGCACCAGCCGGTCGCAGGCCGCGCGCGCGGCTGCCAAAAGCTTGACGTGGCCGGGATGTAGCAGATCGAAGCAGCCATTGGTGAAGCCGATGCGCAGGCCCTGCTTGCGCCAGTCGTCGAGATGCTCGTCAAGCAGCGCCCAGTCGAACACGATTTTTTCTTCCGGCGCCAATGAGGCGGCGGGCAGAATGCGCGAGCGCAATTCGGCGACGGTGAGCGTCGCGGTGCCGCGTTTGCCGACGACCACGGCGGCGGCGGCATTGGCGGCCCGCATCGCGGATTCGAAATCCGATTTCATCGCCAGCATCGCCGACAGCACGGCAACCACCGTGTCGCCGGCGCCGGAGACATCGCGCACGCGCACCGGATAGGCCGGCACATGAATCGGCGCGCCGTGACCGACCAGAGTCATGCCGGCTTCGCTGCGCGTCACCAGCACGGCCCTGGCGCTGAGCGACACGGCAAGACCGGCGGCGGCCGACGCGATTTCATCGTCGGTTAGCGCATCGGTGCCCGTAGCCTCGGCGAGTTCCTGGCGGTTTGGCGTGATCAGGGTCGCGCCGCGATAGATCGAATAGTCGCGGCCTTTCGGATCGACAACGACCGGCTTGCCGAGTTTGTTGGCGGCATCGATGACGGCGCGGATGACGCGCGGCGTCAGCGTGCCCTTGGCGTAGTCCGACAGAACGACGCTGCCGGCGCGCGGCATCGCCTTGAGGGCATGCGCGATCAACGCGTCTTCGCTTGCGGTATCGATGGCGGAGGCCACTTCCCAGTCGGCGCGCAACAGATGCGCCGAGTGATGCTCGGAGACGAAGCGCACCTTGCGCGTGGTCTGACGCTTGGCGTCGATGGCGAGATGGAATTCGATCAAGGGATGCGTCGACAGCGCCTTGGTCAGCGCATTGCCGGCGTCGTCGTCGCCGACCACGCCGACGAAAATACATTTCGCGCCGAGCGCCACCAGATTGCGCGCGACATTACCGGCGCCGCCGACCATGACTTCGCTGCGCTTGACCGCGATCACAGGCGTCGGCGCTTCCGGCGAAATGCGCGTAACGCTGCCGTAGACAAACTCATCGAGCATCAGGTCGCCGATGCAGAGCACCGTCTGATTGCCGAGGTCGGTGAGATGTTTGTCGAAGTCGAACATGATTATTTGTATTTGTCGGCCTGATCGAGATAACCCGTCACATATTGCCCGACCGCTTTGTCAAGCGCAGTGAAGCCCGCGTTATAACCGGCGCGGCGCAGATTCTCGATGCTGCTTTGCGTGAAATACTGATACTGACCGCGGATATTTTCCGGCATATCGATGTACTGGATATTCGGCGCGCGGCCCATCGCCTTGAACATGGCGGCGATCATGTCGCGGAAGCTTTCGGCCTGGCCGGTGCCGACATTGAAGATGCCGTTGGCGGAAGGCGTATCGATGAGCCAGCGGATCACCGCGACGACGTCATCGACAAAAATGAAATCGCGGCGCTGCTCGCCGTCGCCGATGCCGTCGCGGTACGATTTGAACAGTTTAACCGGCTCGCCGGCCTTGGCGCCGGCAAACACTTTCGACAGCACGCTGGCCATGTGGCCCTTGTGATATTCGTTCGGGCCATAGACGTTGAAGAATTTGAGGCCGGCCCAGTGCGGCGGCAGCTTTTGCTTCTTCGCATGGCGATCGGCCACGACGAGATCGAACAGATGCTTGCTCCAGCCATACAGGTTCATCGGCTTGAGCTTGCGCAAAGCCGGGAGCGACCAATCGTCGGTGAAGCCCTGCTCGCCCTCGCCATAGGTCGCCGCCGACGAGGCATAGATAAACGGCGTCTGCGTCGCCGTGCACCAGTCGAGCAGGCGCAGCGACAGGCGGAAGTTGGTGTTCATGACCGCGTCGCCGTCGGCGGCGGTGGTGTCGGAAATCGCGCCCATATGGATGACAGCATCCAGCTTGCGGCCGTCCAGCCATTGGGCGAGGTCGGAAGGCGGCACGAAATCGGCGATCTGGCGCTTGGCGAGATTGCGCCATTTGGCGTCGTCACCGAGGATGTCGTTCACGGCAATATCGGTACGGCCGGCCTCGTTAAGGCTGGCGACGATATTCGAGCCGATAAAGCCGGCGCCGCCGGTGACCAAGATCATCCCTGCCCCTAAACCGTTACAGGCAAACCTTTGCCCCAGACGGCGCGGCGGCGCAAATGGCCGGGCCAAAGGGCGCCGGAAACGGTAAAGATTGGCGCTGGACAGCCCCGGGCAGAGCGGGCAAAGCCCTGTGCCATTCCTGCCAAAGCTCAATTTGGTTAAAATGAACCAAGGTTCAGATCATCGTCCGGTGCTGATCGTCCCCTTTGTCTGGATCGGGGATTTCGTGCGCTGCCATTCGGTCGTGCGGCTGTTGCGATCCGAAGACCCCGACCGGCCGGTCGACATGGTCTCCAGCACGTTGTGCGCGCCGATCGCCGATTACATGCCGGGCGTCCGCAAGGTTCACATCAGCGACCAGCCGCGCAAAAGGCTCGGCTGGGCGGTCCAGCAGGATCTGGCGGCCCGGCTGCGCGGCGAGGACTACGGGCAGGCCCTCGTCATGTCGCGCAAGTGGAAGGCGGCACTGGCGCCGTGGCTGGCCGGCATTCAACGGCGAACCGGCTTTGCCGGCGAGGCCCGGTTCGGCCTGATCAACGACATGCGCTGGGGCGAGCGCGCTTTGCCGCGCATGATCGATCAGATGGGCGCGCTGGCGCTGCCGAAGGACGCAGCGCTGCCCCAGGACTGGCCCCTGCCCCAGTTGGCGGTCCCGGCCGACGAACTGGCGCTGTGGCGCCAGCAGCGCTCCCTTGTCGCCGATGGCCGCCCGGTCATCACCTTGTCACCCGGCGCGGTCGGCGCCGGCAAGGCCTGGCCGGCCGGCCATTATGCCGAGCTGGCCCGCGCTCTGACCGCCGAGGGCGCCGCGGTCTGGGTGCTCGGCGGCCCGGCAGAGACCGCCACCGCCCAGGAGATCGCCAAGGCCGGCGGGCCGCAGGTCCGCGACCTGACCGGCAATGACCTGCGCAACGCCATCCTCGCGCTGGCCGCCGCCGACGTGGCCGTCACCAACGATTCCGGGCTGATGCACATTTCGGCCGCCATCGGCACGCCGACCGTGGCGATCTTCGGCCCGACCAGCCCCTGGCACTGGAAGCCGCTCAACCCGGTCGCCGCCATCCTCGAACCGGAGGGCGACGCGGACGCCCGCCAGCGCGCCCGCACCGAGGGCAACAAGGCGGTCAGCCACCGCCAGACCGCCGGCGTCGCCGTCCACAGCGTGCTGAAGGCGGTTCGCAACGTGCTTGCGAGCCCCCGCCGGCCCCGTTAAGGCTCGGATATGACCCAAGACAAAGGCCAACCCACCGCCCAGTCGGCCATCGACAGCGCGCTGCGCACGCTCGACGCCGAGCGCAGCGGCATCGATGCGCTGATCGAGGCGCTGCGCAACGGCCTCGGCCACCAGTTCGCCGCCGCTGTCGATCTCATTCGCGCCGCGCAAGGCCGCGTCATCGTCACCGGCATGGGCAAGTCAGGCCACGTCGGCAACAAGATCGCCTCGACGTTCGCCTCGACCGGCACGCCGGCGATGTTCGTGCATCCGGCCGAAGCCAGCCATGGCGACCTCGGCATGATCGCCAAGGGCGACGTCATTCTCGCTTTGTCGTGGTCGGGCGAAACGGCTGAGCTAAAGAACCTCACCGATTATTCACGCCGCTTCCGCATCGGCCTGATCGCCATGACGGCGAATGCCGACTCGACGCTCGGCAAAACCGCCGACGTGGTGTTGACGCTGCCGCAGGCGCGCGAGGCCTGTCCGCACAACATGGCGCCGACGACCTCGTCGCTGATGCAGCTTGCGCTCGGCGATGCGCTGGCGATCGCGCTTCTGGAAAGCCACGGCTTCACCGCCAACGATTTCGGCATGCTGCATCCGGGCGGCAAGCTCGGCGCGCTGCTCAAGACGGTCAGCGACTTCATGCATTCCGGAGAAGCGGTGCCTTTGGCGCCGCTCGGCACCGCGATGTCGGACGCCATCCTGCAAATGTCGGCGAAAGGTTTTGGCTGCGTCGGCATCACCGATGCGGCGGGCAAACTGGTCGGCATCATCACCGACGGCGATTTGCGCCGTCACATGCGCAACGATCTTCTGGATGCGCGCGTCGATGACGTGATGACCAAGGCACCAAAGACCGTGCGGCCGGACCAGTTGATCTCGGAGACGCTCGACATTCTCAATTCGATGAAGGTCACGGCGCTGTTCGCCGTTCAAGCCGGCAAGCCGGTCGGCGTCATCCACGTCCACGATTTGCTGCGCGCCGGCGCGGCGTGATCAGATTCTAAGTTTTCCGAAAGCCGCAATCGCGTCATCCACCGCCGGCGGCGCGCCCTGCGCGCCCAGCACCGTGAGCGGGCCGCTGCCGACCGGTCTCGTCAATTCCGGTTTACTGCCGGCAAAGATCGCAATCAGCGGCACGCCGAGCGCCGCCGCCAGATGCAATAAACCTGTGTCGACACCGACGACATAATGCGCGCCGCCGATGAGCCGCGCGACCTGGTCGAGCGGCATGCGTTCCGGCACCCGCGCGCCGGCCAAAGCGGAAGCGATCTGTTCGCTGCGCGCGCGCTCGGCCACCGAGCCCCATGGCAATACAACTTCAATGCCCTGCCGCTGTATCTCGCGGCCAAGCGCGATCCAGTTCTCAACCGGCCATTCCTTCTGCGGCTGCGCCGTCGCGTGCAGCAGCACCACATAAGGCGCTTCCGTACCGCGAAAGCGCGCGCGATCGAGACCGAAATCGGGCGCGCCTTGCGGCGCATAGCCGAGCGCCAGTCCGGTGAGAATGCGGTTGCGCTCGACCGCGTGCAGGCCACGGCTGACGGTGTGGCGCACATCGTAAAAGCTCGACGCGAACGGTTCCTTGATGCTGTTCCTGTCGTAGCCATGCCGCGTGCCGCGGGCGATGCGCGACAGCACGCCGGTCTTCCCCAGACCTTGCGTGTCGACGATCAGGTCGTAATTGGCGGCGCGAAGCCCGCGCCAGCCGGCGGCGATTTCGGTCCATGTCGCCGGTGAGACAAGTGACTTGCGCCAGCGCCGTAACGCCAACGGGATGACCGCATCGACGCCGGGGTGCAGCCGCGCCAGAGGCGCGAAAGCTTCCTCGACCAGCCACGTAATGCGCGCATCCGGGCGCGCCGCGCGCGCCTCGGTCAGGGCCGGCATGTGGTGGATCACATCGCCGAGAGAAGATGTCTTGATGAAAAGAATGTCTGGCATTATCGAAATATTGGCGGTTAAGGACGATCCTATACCGGGCATTAATAACGACCGCCATAACCCCGGCCTTGCACCCGCGGTTATAATGACTTTTTCGGCGGCCGTCCGGTAGTAGACCCAGGCAAATCGGGGACGAGAATGACGGTTTTGGTCACGGGCGGCGCCGGATACATCGGCAGCCACATGGTGCATGAGTTGGTCGATGCCGGCGACCCCGTCGTCGTGCTCGACAACTTGTCCACCGGGTTCCGCTATCTGATCCCGGCCTCGGTACCCTTCGTCTCCGGCTCGACCGGCGACCGCGAACTGGTCGCCAAGGTCATCGAGCAATATGGCGTCACCGCCATCATCCACTTCGCGGCGTCGATCGTGGTGCCGGATTCGCTGCGCGATCCGCTCGGCTACTATCACAACAACACGGTGAACACCTGCGCGCTGCTCGACACCGCGATCGATTGCGGCGTGCGCCAGTTCATCTTCTCGTCGACCGCCGCGGTCTACGGCAATGCCGATGCACCGTCGCTGCGCGAGGATGCGCCGACCGTGCCGATTTCGCCGTACGGCACCTCGAAGCTGATGTCGGAGATCATGCTGCACGATGCCGGGCGCGCGCACGGCTTGCGCTTCGTCATCCTGCGCTACTTCAACGTCGCCGGCGCCGATCCGCGCGGCCGCACGGGGCAATCGAGCCCGGGGGCGACGCATCTCATCAAGGTCGCCTGCGAGGCCGCCGTCGGCAAACGGCCGAAGATGTCGGTTTACGGCACCGACTATCCGACGCCGGACGGCACCTGCATCCGCGACTACATTCATGTCAGCGATCTGGCGCGCGCGCATTCGGCGGCGCTCGGCCATTTGCGTCGCGGCGGCGCCAGCATGACGTTCAACGCCGGCTACGGTCGCGGCTGTTCTGTGTTCGAAGTGGTCGATGCCGTGCGCCGCGTCAGCGGCCGGGATTTTCAGGTCGAGATCGAAGGCCGCCGCCCCGGCGATCCGGCAGCGCTCGTCGCCAATGTCGAGCGCATTCGCAGCTCTTTGCCGTGGCAACCGCAGTTCCAGGATATCGACACCATCGTCGCCCATGCCCTGGCGTGGGAAAAGCGCCTCGCCGGCAAGCGCGGCCCGGGCCCGGCTTGACGCGCCATAATCAATGCCCGACACAGGGCGGATGACCGACACGAAACTGCCCCTTTCCGACGACGTGCGTTACGCCGCCTGGCCTCTGGTCAAGCGGCTTTTGACCGAACAGGGCGCCGTGCACTGGCGCAAATATGCCGTCGCCTTCGTGCTGATGGCGGTGTCGGCCGCCTGCACCGCGGCGAGCGCCTATCTGATCGGCGACGTCATCAACGAGGCCTATGTCAACCGCAACCTGCCCGGCATCGTCACGCTCGGCATCATCACCGCTCTGCTGTTCACGATGAAGGGCCTGGCCACCTACGGCCACACGGTTTTGCTGTCGCAGATCGGCAACCGCATCGTCGCCAATAACCAGCGCGCGGTATTCAACAAGCTGCTCGCCGAGGGCTTGAGCTATTTTTCCGACCGGCATTCGACCGAGTTCATCGCAAGGCTGTCGGCCGGCGCCGCCGCGGTGACGCAGGTGCTCAATCTGCTCATTACGTCTGTTGGGCGCGATGCGCTGTCGCTGATCGGCCTCATCACCGTGATGGTGTTGCAGGACCCGCTGATGTCGTTCTTCGCCTTTGTGGTGGCGCCGCCGGCACTGTTCATCCTGCGCAAGATCATCCGCCGCATCTACAAGATCGGCCGCAGCCAGTTCCAGGGCGGCACCCGCATTCTCGAAACCTTGCAGGAGACTTTGCAGGGCATCCGCATCGTCAAGGCGTTCACGCTGGAAGACACGATGCGCCGGCGCTTCGATGCCAACGTGGCGTCTGTCGAACACGAAGCCAACAAGATGGCGCGCGTCTCGGCCCGCGCCTCGCCGCTGATGGAGACGCTCGGCGGCATCGCCATCGCGCTGGCCATCACTTATGGCGGCTACCGCGTCATCGATACCGGCGCGACGCCGGGGCAGTTCTTCTCGTTCATCACGGCGTTTCTTCTTGCCTATGAACCGGCGAAGCGGCTGGCGCGGCTCAACATCGAACTCAACAGCGGGCTCGTTGGCGTGCGCGTGCTGTTCGAGGTGATCGACAGTCCGCCGACCGAGCCGGCCGACGCCGGCATGCCGGACATCAAGATCGCCTCGCCGCGGATCGAGTTCGACGACGTGCATTTCGCCTATCGCGGCGACACGTCGGTGCTGCGCGGCATGTCGTTTACCGCCGAGCCCGGCAAGCTCACGGCGCTGGTCGGCCCGTCCGGCGGCGGCAAGTCCACCGTGTTCAATCTGCTGCTGCGTTTCTATGACAGCGAGCACGGCAAAATCACTATTGACGGGCAGGACATCAGCAAGGTGTCGCGCCGCTCGCTGCGCCAGCACATCGCCTATGTCGGACAGGACGTGTTCCTGTTCCGCGGCACGATCCGCGAGAACATCGCCTTCGGCAGACCGGACGCCAGCGAGGACGAGATCGTCGCCGCCGCCAAGGGCGCCTATGCGCACGACTTCATCATGCAGTTTCCGCAAGGCTATGACGCGCCGGTCGGCGAACATGGCCTGCAATTGTCCGGCGGCCAGCGCCAGCGCATCGCCATTGCCCGCGCGCTGATCAAGAACGCGCCGATCATTCTGCTCGACGAGGCGACCGCCGCACTCGATTCGGAGAGCGAACTGGCGGTGCGCGAGGCCATGGACCATCTGTTCGAGGGCCGCACCACGTTGGCGATCGCGCACCGGCTGCATACGATTTCGCATGCCGACCGCATTTACGTCATCGAGGACGGCCACGCCGGCGAATCCGGCCGGCACGAGGAGTTGCTGTCGAAGAGCGGCCGCTACGCCCTGTTCTACGGGCTCCAGCTCAAGCAGCAGGAGCCGCGGCAGCCGGCCAACCCGGTCGCCGACCCGGTCTAGCGCATGGCCGCCTTTTCGCGCTACGCCTTGTCCGCTGCCGGATAATGCGATACCCGAAAGCCACCAAAACCCGGCCAAACGGCCTCTTTTCACTCTCTTAAAGGCAAATTCCCATGAGCGCGGACTACGTCATTCCTGCGCCGCCGCAGCCCGTCATCGCGGTTGCCGGCACGTCCAAGACTTATCCGGTCCGCCGCATCTGGTGCGTCGGCCGCAACTATATCGAGCACGTCCGCGAAATGGGCCAGGACGAGCGCCTGCCGCCGTTCTATTTCGCCAAAGCGGCCGACATGATCGTGCCGGACGGCGGCACCGTGCCCTATCCGCCACTGACCAAAGACATGCACCACGAGGTCGAACTGGTGGTGGCGATGAAGTCCGGCGGCCGCAACATTCCGGCCGACAAGGCCAATGACCACATTTACGGCTATGCCGTCGGCATCGACCTGACCCGCCGCGACCTTCAGATTGCCTCGCGCGACTTGAAGCGGCCGTGGGAAGTCGGCAAGTCGTTCGACCACTCGGCCCCGATGGGCGCGATCAAGCCGGCCACCGAAAGCGGCCACCCGACAAAGGGCAGGATCACCCTCTCCTGCAACGGCCAGGTCCGCCAGGACGGCGATCTCGAGCAACTGATCTGGAACGTGCCGGAAATCATCGCCGACTTGTCCAGATTGGTCGAACTGGCCGCCGGCGACATCATCATGACCGGGACCCCGGCTGGCGTTGCCGCCTGCGTCGCGGGCGACAAGCTCGAATGCTCGATCGAGGGCATCGGCACCCTGTCGGTGACCATCGGACCGGCGCTGAAGTAGTCTTACGTCCAAAGACGCAAATTTGCGGCCGGCGGGGGGAACCGCCGGCCGTTTTGCGTCGTTAACCATTTGCTAAGGGGAAGGGCGCACCTTCGCTGTGCCGGGTTTCAGGTTTTCTGGCACCCACAAGGACGTTTGCGATGGGCCAAGCTTTCAATGTGATGCCGCGTCCCGCGCCTCTGGCGACGGACGCCGCGCGGATGGCCGAAAGCGTATTGCAGTATTCCCCCGCGACCGACGCCGAAGCCCTCAAGCTGTTGCGCGCCAGCTTCCCGCACTGCCCCTTGAGCATGCGCGTCGCTGCCCTCGACCTTTTGATGCGCCGCCAGCGCAAGGTGCAGGGCCGCGGATACCTTCCCCGCTAAGATTCTCGCGAGTTACATCCCGAGATAAGCCTGCCGCACTCGGTCGTCGCCGAGCAACGCCTCGCCGGTGCCTGACAGCGTGATGCGACCGTTCTCCAGCACATAGGCCTGGCTGGCCAGTTTCAGCGACACCGCGACGTTTTGCTCGACCAGCACACAAGTGAGGCCTTCGCGGTTCAGCTCGCGCACGGTTTTCAAGACCTGCTGGACGATGGCCGGGGCGAGACCGAGCGACGGCTCGTCGAACATCACCAGATCCGGCGCGCCCATCAAGCATCGCCCAATGGCGAGCATCTGCTGCTCGCCGCCAGACAGAGTGCCGGCGGCCTGCGCCTGGCGCTCGGCCAGCAGCGGAAACATCGCATAGACGCGATCGAGATTGCGGGCGCGGAGGTCGCGGGCGCGCGGCAGCATCGCGCCCATCGAAAGATTTTCGGCGATCGACAGGCTGGGAAAGACTTGGCGGCCTTCCGCCACCTGGCCGATGCCGAGATCGCACACCTTGTGGCTCGGCCAGCCGGCGATGTTCTCGCCCTTGTAGATAATCCGCCCGCGCGCCGGTCTGTGCATGCCGGCAATGGTGCGGATCAGCGATGTCTTGCCGGCGCCATTGGCGCCGACGATGGCGACAATGGATTTTTCCGCAATGTCCAGCGAGACGCTATCGAGCGCCTGCGCGTCACCGTAGAAGACGTCGAGGTTCTCCACCTTGAGCACTAGATGTCCTCCGCGCCCAGGTAAGAGTCGATCACCGCCGGATCGCGCACCACATCGGCGGGCGCACCCTCGGCAATAGCCGCGCCATGATGCAGCACCAGAATGCGGCCGGCCAAGGCCATCACCGCGCGCATGACATGCTCGATCAAGAGAATGGTGAGACCGTCGCGGTTCAGCTCCTTGAGGATGGCAACGATGCGGTCGGTCTCGGTCGGACGCAAACCGGCCATCACCTCGTCGAGCAGCAAGAGCTTCGGATCGGTGGCAAGCGCACGCGCCACTTCGAGCCGCTTGCGGTCGGGCAATGTCAGCGACGACGCGCGTTGCGCGCGCTTGTCGTAAAGATCGAGTCGCCGCAGCACCTCATGGCCGTGCGTGCGTGCATCGGCGACATCGGCGCGGCGCATCAGTGCGCCGACAATGACATTGTCCTCGACCGACAAAGCCGGGAACGGCCGCACGATCTGAAAGGTGCGGCCGATGCCGCGCCGGGCGATGCGGTCCGGCGGCAAGCCTTCGATGCGCTTATCGGCGAAGGTGATGATGCCGTGGTCCGGCGCATAGACGCCGGCGATCATGTTGAACAGAGTTGTCTTGCCGGCGCCGTTCGGCCCAATGACGGCGTAGATGCCGCCTTCCGGCACGTCGAATGTGAGCCGGTCGACGGCCAACAGGCCGTGAAAACGCTTGCTGACGCCTTCGACCTTAAGGAGCGTGCTCATGGCTCGCGCTCCGAAAGTCCAAGCTTGCGCGACAGCCACGGCCACACCCCGTCCGGCAGCGCCATGATGACCAGCAGCAGGCAGAAGCCGTAGAACACCTGCTTGGCGCCGGGCACGTCGAGGCCGATAGCATGCAGCGCGGCGATGAGCACTTCCGACAGACCGGTCAACAGGAAAGCCCCGATAATCGGGCCGAACAGAGTACCGACGCCGCCGACGATGGGCCCGAGAATGATCTCGATCGAGCGCGAGATGTGAAACACCTGCTCTGGAAATAGATTGTTGTAGTAGAAGGCATAGATGACACCGGCGAACGACGTCATGGCCGACGAGATCGTCACCGCGATCATCTTGTAGCGGAACGTATCGATGCCGGTTGCGCGCGCCGCTTCCTCGTCCTCGCGGATCGCCCGCCAGAAATAGCCGATGCGACTTTGCAGGAGCGCGCGGCAAAACACGAAGGCCAGCACCGTCGCCACCAGCAGGACATAATAGAACATCGCCGGCTGGCCGCGCAGCAGCCACAGATCGTTGCGGGTGAACTGCGCCACCGGCAGGAACAGGCCGGACGAACCCTTGGTCCAGGCGAGATGATCGAAGCCGACGCGGGCGAACTCGGCGACCGCAATGGTGAGAATGGCGAAGTAGACGCCGCCGACTTTGAACCGAAACGCCAGAAACCCGATGAAGGCGCCGGCGAGCGCCGCGATCGGCACGGCGACAAGAAGGCCGAGCCACGGCCCGATGCCGAAATGAACGTACAAGGCCGCCGCCGTATAGGCGCCGAGGCCGACATAGAGGGCATGACCGAGGGACAATTGTCCGGCAAAGCCCATCATGATGTTCCAGGCCTGCCCGATATAGGCGAAATACAAAATCAGAATGAGCACGGTGAGCAGATAGTCGCTGGCGACAAACGGCGCGCCGAACAAAACGATCAGCAGCGCGGCGAGAGCCAGCAAGGTGCGACGCGAGACGTTCTCGAAAAGGCGGGAAAACATCATGCGGCCTTCTTGCCCATGATGCCTTGCGGGCGGAACAACAGCACCAAAGCCAGGATGGCGAAAGCGAACATGCTTTTCGCCGACGGCGTGAAGATCAAGCCGGCCATCGCCTCGGTCATGCCGATCAGCACGCCGCCGAGAAGCGCGCCGGGCATCGAGCCAAGGCCGCCAGTGATGACGATGACGAAAGCGAGCAATGTATAGGCAGGCCCGAGCGACGGCGTGACATCGACGATCAGCACCAGCATGACGCCTGCGGCGCCAACGCAGGCTGCGCCAAGACCAAAGGTCAGCGCGTAAAGATGCTTGACATCGAGGCCGACCACCAAAGCGCCGGTGTAATTATCGGCGCAGGCGCGGATCGCTGTGCCGATAGCGGTAAAGCGGAAGAAGCCATAGAGCGCAGCCGCCACCGCCAGCGCCGTGGCAGCGGCGTAGAGCTTGGTGGCATCGACGATCAGTCTGCCGATCTGGAAGCTGTCATAGGAATACGCGGTCTGCACGCTCTGCGCGTCGGGGCCGAACAGGATCAGCAATACATTGATGATGATGATGGCGACCGCCACCAGCAGCAGGAACTGGCTGTGCTCCGGCCGCGTGATGAAGGGATTGATGATGCCGGCCTGCAAGGCATAGCCGAAGCAGAACAGCACGGCGGCGATCGGCACCAGCATCAGCAACGGGTCGAGATGCAGCGCGGAAAACAGCACGATGGCAATATACATGGCGATGGTCATCATCTCGCCATGGGCAAAATTGACCACGCGCACGACGCCGAAGATGACCGATAGGCCGAGAGCCATCAGGCCGTAGACCAGGCCGGTCAGCAATCCGCCGACGGCGACATTGAGATAGACGTCGAAGGGCACTGGCCTTACGCGCGCTTGTCGTAAGGCGTCAGCGGCCATTCCGGCTTGGCGTTGGCCGCTTCCTTCGGCGCCACCGTTACCAGTTTGCCGCCGCGGTTCTGGATGGCCGAGATTTTCAGTTTGTCGTTCTGGCCCTTGGCGTCGAACTGGATGCCGGGACCGGGGCTGGCATTGTTGGCGATGTTGGTGGCGCGGATGGCGTCGGCCAATGCCTTCGGATCGGCGGAGCCGGCGCGCTTGTAGGCGTCGGCGGCAACCAGCAACGCCTCGAAGGTGTAGACGTGATTGGTGTTGAGATTGACGCCGGCATTGACCTTGGCCAGCGCCTGCTCGAGCGTCTTGCTGAGCGGCTTGTTGGGATCGTACCACGGCGCAAAGCTCAGCGGCCCATCGGAGAGTTTGCCGAGTGTCTTGAGATACTGGTCCTCGTACCAGCCGGGCCCCATGCTCATGATCGCCGTCGGCGACCAACGCTGCTTGACCATTTCGCGGGTCAGCAGGATGGCGTCGTTGAGGCGGCTGACCAGCAGCACCACTTCCGCGCCGGTCGCCTTGGCCTTGGAGATTTCGACCGACAGATCGCGCGCCGCCGGATCGTAGGCGATGGTCTCGACGATTTTGTACGGCATGTCGAACTTCGGCATCACCGCGCCGATACCGCCGGCCATCGACGTGCCGAACGTATCGTTGACGTGCAGGAACACCGCCGTCTTCGGCGCGGCGCCCACGGCGGCGAAAATTTCCTTCTGGCCGGCGAAGGCGCCGCCCAGAATCATGGCCGCGGTCGGGAAATTGCGGAACACGAACTTGTAACCCTGCTCGGTGATCGGCGGCGCGGCGGCGATGTTGATGATGAAGGGAATGCCCTTCTGCTCGGCGACCTGGGCGATCGCCGAACTCTGGCCGCTGTCGAAAGCGCCGACCAGCACCTGGGCGCCCTCGCCGATCAGTTTTTCGGCGCGCGAGCGCGCGACATCGACATTGGTTTCGGTATCGGCGTTCATGATCTGGAGGCTCGGCAGCCCCAAATCCTTGAAGATGCCGGCGGCGATATCGACACCGCGCTGGCAGTCCTGGCCGATGCCAGCCTGGTAACCGGAGCGAGGCAGCAACACGCCGACTTTCAACGCCGCGCCTTGCGCGCGGACGATATTGAAGGGGGCGATACCGGCGGTAAGGCCTGCAGCACCAAGACCGGCGGTAAAAGTGCGGCGGCTGGGCCGGAATCGGTTCTGCGATTTGCGATTCATGGTGGAGCCTCCCCTCGGAAAGTTATTGCCGGACGTGCTGCCGTTCGAACAAGCGGGACTATAGACCGGCGGCGGCCCGCGCGGCTAGGTCAAGGACTTTTCCACCGCCGCGGCAATGCGGAGCAAGCGGCGGTCGTGGCCGTTGCGGGCAAACAGCATAAGGCCGGTCGGCAGGCCGCCTTCGCGCGGCAGCGGCAGCGAGATCGCGGTCAGGTCGAAGAAATTGGCGATAGTGGTATTGCGCAAAGCCATGGCGTTCCGCGCCATGAAGTCCTTCGCATTGCCGACCTCGTCGATGCGCGGCGCGACGATCGGCGTCGAGGGCAGGACAAGCGCGTCGAGATCGGCCAACCGCGCATCCATGGCGCGGATCAACGCGGCCCTGGCGCGCACGGCATTGATGTAATCGGCGGCGGTAATGTCGGCGCCCTTGCTGACGCGCGCGCGCACGATCTCGTCGATGTCGTCGCCGCGCCGCGCCAGACGCTCCTTGTGAATCGAATAGACTTCGGCCACCAGAATGCTGACGCGCAGCACCTGCATCATGTCATCGAACAGCGGCAGCTTCTCGTAGGACAGCCGCGCGCCGGCGCGCTCCAGCCGGTCGAGCGCTTCCGGGAAACGGCGGCCGACCGTGTCGTCTAGATTTTCCAACGGCAGGCCCTGCGCCACGCCGAGGCGAAGGCCGCTTAAGGGCGCGGCGTCGAGCGTCCACGGTGCTTCGCCGGCCAGCACGGCATCGGCCTGCGCGCATTCCGCGACGGTGTGGGCCAGCGGGCCGATCGAGTCGAGCGTATAGGACAACGGAAACGCGCCTTCGGTCGGCACGCGCTGGCGGCTCGGCTTGAAGCCGGTGACGCCGCAGAAAGAAGCCGGGATGCGCACCGAGCCGCCGGTGTCGCTGCCGATGGCGATTTCGCAGAAGCCGTCGGCAACCGCCACGGCGGCGCCGGACGACGACCCGCCAGGTACGCGGGCACGATCCGCCGGATTGGCCGGCGTGCCGTAATGCGGATTGATGCCAAGCCCAGTGAAGGCGAATTCCGACATGTTGGTTTTCCCAACGATGACGGCGCCTGCTGCGCGCAAGCGCTGCACGATGGGCGCATCGCGCTCGGCTACCTTGCCTTCCTCGAACAGGACTTTCGAACCGGCGCGTGTGACTTCGCCGGCGACATCGAACAGATCCTTGATCGAGACGAGAGCGCCGTCGAGCGGACCGAGGGTGACGCCGGCGCGGGCGCGGGCATCGGAGGCTTCCGCCGCAGCCAGCGCCTGTTCGCGATAAACCGAGAGGCAGGTGTGGGCGCCCTCGCCTTGCGCATCGTCGATACGCTGCAAGGCAGACGCCAAACGCTCGCGGGCCGACAATTTCACCATGAGATCTTCCCCGGAACCAACACCCAAGATCAGCGTTATTCGGACAATACGCTATTTTGGCACTTCATTCGACAGTGGAGACAGACCATGCGCAAGACCCTGCTTGCTGGTGTGACTTTGGCCGCGCTGGCGGCCACGATGCCGATGAGCGCCAATGCTCAAGGTAATGCCGTTGGCGGCGCGATTGTTGGCGCCGGCGCTGGCGCCGTCATCGGCGGCGCTGTGACCGGCCGGGCCGAGGGCGCCGCGGTCGGCGCCGTGATCGGCGGCACCACCGGTGCGGCCATCGGCGCCAATGCCGAGCCGCGCTACCGCGAACGCTATCGCACCCGCACCTGCTGGCGCGACGACTGGGGCCGGCGTCACTGCCGCTACCGCTAACACCGAGAAGTACTGACTTGTCAGGCGACGAGTCGAAGGGGCGCTTCCGAAAGGGGCGCCCCTTTTCTATTCAAGTCCGCAGGCCACCCTTCTCCTCGATGAATGTGACGATAGCGCCGACGTCCTTGCCTTCGCGCAGATTGGTCATGACGAAGGGGCGCGCGCCGCGCATTTTTTTCGAATCGCGCTCCATCACTTCGAGCGACGCGCCGACATAGGGCGCCAGATCGATCTTGTTGATGACCAACAAATCCGAGCGCGTAATGCCGGGGCCGCCTTTGGACGGGATCTTGTCGCCGGCGGCGACGTCGATGACGTAGATGGTCAGGTCGGCAAGCTCAGGCGAGAAGGTCGCGGCGAGATTGTCGCCGCCGGATTCGATCAGCACCAGATCGAGGTCGGGAAACTTTTTGTTCATCTCGGCGACCGCGGCGAGATTGATCGAGGCATCCTCGCGGATCGCGGTGTGCGGGCAACCGCCGGTCTCGACGCCGGCGATGCGGTCGGCCGGCAGTGCGCCAGAGCGCACCAGATATTCGGCGTCCCATTTGGTATAGATGTCATTGGTGATGGCGGCGATCTGGTAGCGGTCGCGCAAAATCTTGCACAAGGCGTCCATCAGCGCGGTCTTGCCGGAGCCGACCGGGCCGCCAACACCGACGCGCAGAGGACCGTGGGGGTTCTTCATTCTCAACTCCTGAACAGGCGTGTGTACTGCGTTTCATGCCGCGCGCTGGCGAGGTCGGCGCGAAAGGCCGCGGAGCCGAGATCGTCCAGCGTGGCATTGAGCGCACGCTGTGCGGTCGAGGCGACGGTGGGCTCAAGCGCGGCGACGACGCGCAGGCCTTGCGTCTGGCCGAGCGGAATAAGCCGCACGCCGGCAGACACCCAGTTGGCGGCGAGCGCTTGAAGGTAGGCTGAGAGCGCCGGCTCGACCGCGATGCCGTGACCGGCAGCGGTAACCGCCACGGCGACGGGATAGGCCACCGGACCGTCCCATATCGATTTCAGCCGATCCAACGCAAGGCAGTTCCAGGCGGCGCGCGCGGCTTCGATGAAAGCGTTGCCCTGCGCCGTGGTTTCCAGATGACGCTCTTTCGACGGCGCGAAGGCAGCGGCCAATTCGGCAATGTCGTACAGCGATTGGTCATCGTCGCCGAGCGCGGCACGATGCGCCTGCGCGAACAGCACGGCGTCGCAATAGCCGCCGCCTTCGCTCAGCATGATGCCAAGCCAGTCTTGCAGCGTGGCCTCGTCGGCGATGTCGCCGGTTTCAACCGCCCATTCGATGCCACTGGAATACGAGAACGCGCCCACCGGAAACGCCGGCGACAGCCAGGCCATCAGGCGGTAGAGGGCCTTATCATCCATGATCGTGGCCATGCCCATGCGGCGAAGCCGGTTCGGGATCGAACGGCGCGGCGAGACCTTCGACGCGCGCGCCGAGGCCGCGCAGCATATCCACCAGCACATGGTCGTAGCGAATGCGCAAATTGCCGCCGACGATCTGCACGTCGGTGTGGCGATTGCCGAGATGCCAGGCCAGCCGCACCGTCTCGAAGGCATTGGGCCCGGCGATTTCGAGCAACGGCTCGTTCGCGCCGACGACCTGCACGATCGCGCCGTCGTCCAGCGCCAGGCCGTCGCCGTCGCGCAACGACACCGGCTTGGGGAAATCGAGCATGAAGGCCGTGCCCCTCTCGCCGGTCAGCACGATGCGGCGGCGGTTGCGGTCGCCAGCGTCAAGCACGACGCGGTCGATGGCCTCCGCCGCGGACCACTGGCCTGCGGGCACGATGTGCACAACCCTGTTCATAGGCTCACACTAGAAGAGGAAATACCGTTGCGCCATCGGCAGCACCTCGGCCGGCGCGCAGGTGAGCAACTCGCCGTCGGCGCGGACCTCGTAGGTTTCCGGATCGACCTCGATGTTCGGCGTGGCATCGTTCAAGACCATGCTCTTCTTGTTGATCTTGCGCGTATTATCGACGCCGATGAACTGCTTCTCGCAGCCGAGCTGTTTGCGCAAGGAACTTTTCGCCGCGGCCTTCGACACGAACACGACCGATGACGCGGTGAGCGACTTGCCGAAGGCGGCGAACATCGGACGGTAATGCACCGGCTGCGGCGTCGGGATCGAGGCATTCGGATCGCCCATCAGCGCGGTGACGATGGAGCCGCCCTTGATGACGAGATCCGGCTTGACGCCGAAGAAGGCCGGCGACCAGACCACGAGATCGGCGAGCTTGCCTTTTTCGACGGAGCCGATGTGCTTCGACATGCCCTGCGCGATGGCCGGGTTGATGGTGTATTTGGCGATGTAGCGCTTGCACCGCAGATTGTCGTTGTCGCCTTTTTCGCCGGGCAGCGATCCGCGCTGTTTCTTCATCTTGTCGGCCGTCTGCCAGGTGCGGATCACGACCTCGCCGATGCGGCCCATGGCTTGCGAGTCGGAAGACATCATCGACAGCGCGCCGAGGTCATGCAGGATGTCCTCTGCCGCGATGGTCTCCTTGCGGATGCGGCTCTCGGCGAAAGCGAGATCCTCGGCAATCGACGGATCGAGATGGTGGCACACCATCAACATGTCGAGATGCTCGTCGATGGTGTTGCGCGTGAACGGCCGCGTCGGATTGGTCGAGGACGGTAGCACGTTCTTCAGGCCGGCGACCTTGATGATGTCCGGCGCGTGACCGCCGCCGGCGCCTTCGGTGTGAAACGCATGAATGGTTCGGCCCTTGAAGGCCTTGATGGTGTCCTCGACAAAACCTGACTCGTTCAAAGTGTCGGAGTGCAGCATCACCTGCACGTCGTATTTCTCGGCGACGGTGAGGCAATTGTCGATCGCCGCCGGCGTCGTGCCCCAGTCCTCATGCAGCTTCATGGCGCAGGCGCCGGCCTTGATCATCTCTTCGAGCGCCGCCGGACGCGAGGCATTGCCCTTGGCGGCGATGCCGAGATTGACCGGAAACGAGTCGAAGGATTGCAGCATGCGGCCAATGTGCCACGGCCCGGGCGTGCAAGTCGTCGCATAAGTGCCGTGCGACGGCCCGGTGCCGCCGCCGAGCAAAGTGGTGATGCCGGAATTGAGCGCGTCGTCGATCTGCTGCGGGCAGATGAAATGAATGTGCGAGTCGAAGCCGCCGGCGGTGATGATCTTGCCCTCGCCGGCGATAACGTCAGTGCCGGGACCGATAATGATGGTGACGCCGGGCTGGATGTCGGGATTACCGGCCTTGCCGATGGCGGCGATGCGGCCGTCCTTGATGCCAATGTCGGCCTTGACGATGCCCCAGTGGTCGAGGATCAGCGCATTGGTGATGACGGTGTCGGCGGCGCCCTGCTTGTTGGTGATCTGCGACTGGCCCATGCCGTCGCGGATGACCTTGCCGCCGCCGAACTTCACCTCGTCGCCATAGACGGTGAAATCCTTCTCAACCTCGATGATGAGGTCGGTGTCGGCCAGCCGCACGCGGTCGCCCACGGTCGGGCCGAACATGTCGGCATAGGCGCTGCGCTTCATTTTGACGGACATATCAGTCTCCGGCGGAGGAAGAGTCGTTCCCTCCCCCCTTGTGGGGGAGGGTTAGGGAGGGGGGTGCATGGCACATGCGGCCGTCAGTCTTCGGAAGCGGAATCAGGCGAAAGCCCTTCGCCGCGGAATGACTCGTGCTGAAGTTTTGCTCTGGCGCTACATCAAAGCCCATCACCTGGATGGCGTGCAGTTTCGGCGGCAGACTCCAATTGGGCCTTACATTGCGGATTTTTGCAGCCACCGGTTTCGCCTGATTATTGAACTGGACGGTGAGAGCCACGATTTCGCTGAACGTCAGTTGCACGACGCGAAGCGCGATAACTGGTTTGTGAGGCAAGGCTATCGCGTACTTCGTTTTACCAACGACGACGTTCTTAAGAATCTCGAAGGGGTCATGATGGTTATCGCCGAGGCTTTAAACCCCCCCCCCC
>LNFM01001307.1_pt1 | contig 57153 bp, 49 predicted proteins | sample 596031 | NCBI WGS metagenome assembly LNFM01 (sample SAMN04254537, study PRJNA301005) | activated carbon metagenome | isolation source: dual media filters at the Ann Arbor, Michigan drinking water treatment plant | place: USA: Ann Arbor
CCAAGGTCGCGCAGGCCGATGGCGATGGAGTGGAAGGTGAAGGCCATGTTGCCCAAGGTCGGGTGGAAGACGAGGCCGTGGTAGGCGGGCTCGGGCTGGGAGAGGGAGGGGAACTTGTCGTCCTTCGACCAGTTGAAATTGCCCGAGTCGACCACGATCCCGCCGGTAACGGTGCCGTTGCCGGTCAGGTACTTCGTGGCGGAATGGACGACGAGGGTCGCGCCATGCTCGATCGGACGGCAGAGGTAGGGCGACGCGGTGGTGTTGTCGACGATCAGCGGGATGTGGGCCTGGTTCGCGACCCGGGCGATGGCGTCGAGGTCGCTGAGGGCCCCGCCGGGGTTGCAGATCGTCTCGCAGAAGAGAGCGCGGGTGTCGGCGTCTATTGCGGCTTCGATGGCTTTCGGGTCGTCGAAATCGACGAACTTGGCCGACCAGCCGAACTTGCGGATCGTGTTCGAGAACTGCTGGATCGTGCCGCCGTACAGCCGGGTCGAAGCGACGATGTTGCGGCCTGGGGCCATGATCGGGAAGAGGGCCATGATCTGCGCTGCGTGTCCCGAGGAGCAGGCGATGCCGCCCGCGCCGCCTTCAAGGGCGACCACCCGGTTGGCGAGGGCCGAGACGGTGGGGTTCGTCAGGCGGGAGTAGATGTAGCCCACCTCTTGCAGGTTGAAGAGCTTGGCCGCGTGGTCGGCGTCGCGGAAAACGTAGGCGGTGGTCTGGTAGATCGGCACCTGCCGTGCGCCGGTGGCGGGGTCGGGGGCGGTGCCGGCGTGGATGGCAAGCGTCTCGAAGCCGAGGGGTCTGTCGGTCATGTTGTCCTCCCTTGTTTGGGGGTGAGGGTAGGGGAGGAGCGGGTGCGTGGCAACCGGGACGTGTCCACGGTGGACAGGCTTGGGCAAGTTAGGGAAATCAATGGCTTGGCCGTGGGCGTTTACGGAATTTTCATCCATGGCGATAGGTTGCCGGAGAAGGATCGTTGCGGCAACGGGTGCTTTCGTGCTTGGATCGGCCCCGCCTGACCCCCCGGAGTGCACCGATGCTGACCCCGTTCCACATGGCCTACCACGTCACCAGCCTTGACGAGGCGCGGGCCTTCTACGGCGGGGTCTTGGGCTGCCGCGAGGGACGGTCGACGGAAACCTGGGTCGATTTCGACTTCTTCGGCCACCAGATCAGCCTGCATCTCGGCGAGCCGTTCAAGACGACGAACACCGGCCGCGTCGGGGACCATATGGTGCCGATGCCGCACCTAGGGCTGGTTCTTCTGCTGGAGGATTGGCAGGCTCTGGCCGACCGGCTGACGGCGGCGGGGGTGGCGTTTGTCCTGCCGCCCTCGGTCAGGTTCGAGGGTCAGCCAGGGGAGCAATGGACGATGTTTTTCCGGGACCCCAGCGGCAATCCCATCGAGGTGAAGGGCTTCGCGCGGATGGAGAGTGTGTTCAAGGGGTGAGTGGATGTTCCCGTCTGATACCGTCTACTTCTATGCACAGACCGATCCCTACGCAGAGTTCTCCAACTTCGCGCCTTACGGTGTCGCGATGGATGGTGTGTGGTGGCCGACGGTGGAACATTTCTTCCAAGCGCAGAAGTTCCACGACCCTGACTACCGTGAGAAGATACGCCGCTCGGTCCGTCCTAAGGAGGCAAAGGCGCTGGGAATGACCCGGCAGTTGCCACTCCGTGCGGATTGGGAAGACGTGAAGGACGGAGTGATGCTGGACGCAGTGCGGGCAAAGTTTCGGACCCATGCGAAGTTGGCGGAACTCCTTTTGTCCACGCGCGACAGGATGATCGTCGAGAATGCGCCAATGGATGGGTATTGGGGCTGCGGACCGGACGGGTCTGGACTGAACAAGCTTGGCCACATCCTGATGCAAGTGCGGTCGGAACTGCGGCAGTCCTAGTGGCGCACGGAGCTTGCCTAGGGCTTGAGCGTGCGGTGCGCTGTAGCGCACCCGACGAAGTTTTCCGGGTTGCGCTTCGGGGGCGGTCGGCCAACTCTGTGCCTCTTGCAAGGAGGCACCATATGGCAACCGAATCCGCAGGCGTTGATCTGGTCTCGGTCGTGACGCTGCTTGGCGCGGCGGTCGTGGCGGTGCCGGTGTTCAAGCGGATCGGGCTGGGGTCGGTGCTGGGATATCTGGCGGCCGGGCTGGTGATCGGGCCATTTGGCCTCGGGCTGTTCTCGGACCCGATGGCGATCCTGCATGTGGCGGAACTGGGCGTGGTGATGTTCCTCTTCATCATCGGGCTGGAGATGGAGCCGTCGAAGCTCTGGGCGATGCGGCGGGATATTCTGGGGCTGGGGCTATTGCAGGTCCTGCTGTGCGTCGGGCTCCTTTCACTGGTGGGGGTGGCGCTGGGCTATCCATATGCGGGGTCGCTGATCGCGGGCGCGGGGTTCACGCTGACTTCGACCGCCATCGTGATGCAAATGCTGCAGGAGCGGAACGATATCGCAGCACCGAAGGGGCAGCGCATCGTGTCGATCCTGCTCTTGGAGGATCTGGCCATCGTGCCCTTATTGGCGCTGGTGGCGTTCCTCGCGCCGGGAGGTGAAAGCCTGTCGCTGATGGACCGGCTGCAGGGTGTGGGCATCGGGCTTGCGGCGATTGCGGCGCTGGTGGTGGCGGGGGTCTACCTTCTGAACCCGATGTTCCGGTTGCTGGCGGCGAGCCGGGCGCGGGAGGTGATGACGGCGGCGGCGCTGTTGGTGGTTCTTGGCGCGGCGCTCTGGATGCAGTTGGGCGGGTTGTCGGCGGCGATGGGGGCCTTCCTGGCCGGGGTGCTGCTGTCGGAATCAAGCTTTCGTCACCAGCTGGAAACGGATGTGGAGCCGTTCCGGGGCATCCTTCTGGGTCTGTTCTTCCTTGCCGTCGGCATGGCGCTGGACCTGTCGGTGATCGCGGACAACTGGCAATTGGTCGCGATCAGTGTCCTGTCGCTTATGGTTCTGAAATCGCTGATCATTTACGTCGTGGCCCGGGTGAACAAGGCCGATCATGCCGAGGCGCTGGAACGCACTGTGCTGATGGCGCAGGGCGGGGAGTTTGCCTTTGTGCTGTATTCGGCGGCGCTGACGGTCGGGCTTTTGACCGGGGAGGAGGCGGCGATTCTGAATGCGATCATCATCGTCTCGATGGCGCTGACGCCGTTGATGGTGATCCTGCACGACCGGATGAAACCGGCAGCAATAGTGTCCACCGAGGGTGTCGAGGCGCCGGAGGGGCTGAAAGGGCAGGTGCTGATCATCGGCTTCGGGCGCTTTGGCCAGATCGCTTGCCAGCCCCTTCTGGCGCGGCGGGTTCCGATCAACATCATCGACGACGATCCCGAGATGATCCGGGCGGCCGAAACCTTCGGCTTCAAGGTCTGGTTCGGGGACGGGACGCGGCTGGACATCCTGAAGGCCGCCGGGGCGGACACGGCGCGGGCGATCCTGATCGCCACGGACAAGAAGGAGATCACGACGAAGATTGCCAAGCTGGTGCGGCACGAATTCCCGAATGCGGCGGTTCTGGCCCGCGCCTGGGATCGGGCGCATGCGCTGGAGCTGATCCGCGAGGGGGTCGATCACCAGATGCGGGAGGTCTTCCATTCGGCGCTGGCGCTGGGGGGCGAGGCGCTGGAACTCCTCGGCGTGGATCTTGATGACATCGGTGCGATCCACGAAGGCATCCTGCGCCGCGATGCCGAGCGGCTGGCCTTGCAGATGACCGGGGACATCTATTCCGGAAAGAGCCTGATCATCGGCAACGCAGAGCACACGGTAAGAAGCTAGGGTGCCCCCACGGCGCGGCGGTCGGCGGGTTCGGGCGGGGTCATCAGGCTTTCCAGCTTGGCTTTCACCGCGTCAGGCCAGGGCATCGAGGTGTGCTTGTCAAGCCAGGACGCCGCGAGGACCTGTTCCACCGACCAGCGGTGTTCGTCGCCGCAGTGGATGGTGTGTTGGAGCCGGACCGAGGATTTGCCGACCTTCAGGATCGACAGCCGAAAGGTCAGCTTGTCGCCGAAGAACGAAGGTTTGGAGAAGTCGCAGGACAGGTGGACGGTGGGCGTGCCCCAGCGTTCGTTCCAGATGATCTCGTGCCAGGGCCAGCCGATATGGGCCCAGAACTCCTCGACCACGCCGTTCAGGATGTTGAGGTAGGCCGGATAGTAAGCGGTGCCCGAGATGTCGCAATCGCCGAAGTGCAGCATGCGGTCGGTGGTGAAGCAGACTGTCATCGTGGTCCCCCTTTTGCCCGCAGGGTGGGGGCATGCGGGGTTTCAGGTCAAGCGCGGTCGTCCTTGGGGCTGCCCATCACGACGAAGGTGGTGATCGACTGGACCTGCGGCAGGACGCCGAGGACTTCGGTGTGCCAGTGCTTGTAGGCGGCAAGGTCGGCGGTCTCGATCCGCAGAAGATATTCCACGGTGCCGGTGATGTTGTGGCATTCGCGGACCTGCGGCGCGCGGGCGACGGCGCGCTCAAAGCTTTCCTGCGCGGCTTTGGTGTGGGCGTTGAGGCCCACGGTCACATAGGCGACAAAGCCGATCCCCAGTTTGTCAGGGTCGAGGACAGCGCGGTAGGACCGGATCACGCCGGACTTTTCCAGCGCCTGGACCCGGCGCAGGCAGGCGGAGGGGGACAAACCGACGCGATCGGCCAGCGCGAGGTTCGACTGGCGCGCGTCGCGCGTCAGTTCGCGCAATATCCGGTGGTCAATGTCGTCAAGCTTGGTCATTTGTTGCAAGAGTAGCAGCCATGCTGTCAATTTTGCAATCCTTCGTCGCCATGGTCGGTGCAGGATTGCGCGCATGACATATGATCTGATGATTGCCCTGCTGGGCTTTGCTTTCGTCACCTCGGTTACGCCGGGGCCGAACAACATGATGCTGCTGGCAAGCGGAGTGAACTTCGGCTTTCGCCGGACGGTGCCGCATATGCTGGGGATCAGCATCGGCCATGCGCTGATGGTGTTCCTGGTCGGGCTGGGGCTGGCGGGGGTGTTCAAGGCCTGGCCGCTGGCGCTGACGGTGCTGAAGGTGGCATCGGTGGCCTACATGCTGTGGCTGGCTTGGAAGATCGCGCAGGCGGGGGCGCCGGGCGAAGGGCGGGTGAAGCCCGTGCCGATGACGTTTCTGCAGGCGGCGGCGTTTCAATGGGTGAACCCGAAGGCCTGGGCGATGGCGCTGGGGGCAGTGTCGGCCTATGTCACCGAGCCTTCGCCCTTGGCCTATGCAGCGGTGGCGGGGATCTTTGCTTGCGTGAACTTGCCCTCGGTGTCGGTCTGGGCGGGCGCGGGGCAGGCGGTACGGCGCTGGCTTGACGGGCCGGGGCGGCTGCGGGCGTTCAACTGGACGATGGCGGGGCTGCTGGTGCTGTCCTTGTGGCCGGTTGTGACGCTGGAGTTGTGAGTTGCCGGACTTTTCGAAAAGTCCGCGCCGGAGCCTTTGAAGGCTCCGGTGCGATTTCTTCGAAGAAATCGCCTACCGCACCCAAAGGCCTTCGCGTTTCAGCGTGTTGCGGATCATCTGTTCGCGGCGGGGCAGGTTCGCGCGGTCGAAAAGCGCGCGGGCCTTGGCGCCTTCGCCCTGGATCACCATGCGTTTGAAGGCGCCCCAGTGACGCAAGGTCGGGCGGAGGTCGTCGGCAAGGGTTTCAAGTACCTCAACCGCCCTGTCGCCTTCGCGGGCGTAAAGGAGGGGCAGGGTGCGGTAGTGGCAGGTGGCTGTTCCGTCCAGCGCCGCAAGGTCCGGCCCCGGCCGACCGCCGCCGAAGGAATGAATCACCAGGGGCAGGGAAATCTGGTCGAGCCATGGGTAAAGTTCCTGGCAGACCAGCGCCTCGGGCGGGTTGTCGCGGATGTTCTTGGCCCAGGCGAGGAAGCGGTTGCCGAAGGCCTGCGGGCTTTCGTGGAAGAACCAGCCCGCGTTGAAGTAGAGGTAGCGCTGCCAGTAATCCTGCGGGTGGGAGGTGTCCCAGCTGGACGGGAAATCGAGGCCGAAGCGGTCATAGAGTGCGGCCCAGGTGTCGTGCAGGGTGGGGCCGTACAGCTCGACCTTGGGCCAGGTGTTTTCCCGCCGCATCGAGGCGGAGGGTTTCAAGAAGTCGAAGGGGATGGCGGACAGGGGGCCGGTGATCAGCGTGTCGGTGTCGAGAAACAGGAACGGCGCGTCAGGCAGCGCCGACAGCGCCTCGATCTTGTTGCCGTGCGGATAGTCGGTGCCGAAGGCGCGGGTTTCGAACGGGAGGATCGTCGCGCCGAGGCTGGTCAGGGTCTTCCGCGTCCGGTCCGAAATGCGGGGATCGTCGCGCCATTTCGGGCCGGGTTGCGGCTCGGCGATGTAGAGCGTGCCGGTGAAGCCGGGGTCAGAGTGGCGGAGCGAGGCGGCGAGGAGGATCGCCTCGTGTTCCAGGCGGCCGGATTGGGCGATGGCGAGGATGTTGAAGGTCATGACGGGGTGAAGCGGAGCGAGAGGCAGGACATGCCGCCGTCAAGTTTCGCGCATTCGGAGTTGCCGATCTCGCGGACGGTGAAGCCTGCGGCGGTGATGGCGTCGCGGGTTTTCGGGAAGCCTGCGGGCATGAGGACGAGGTCGTTGAAGCGGATGGTGTTGGCGGCGGCGTCCTCGCCTTCGGCGACGTCGATGATCCGGTAGCCGGTGAAGCAGCCTGAGGCGGAGAGGCGTTTGGTAGACAGGACCTTGTCCGCGTCCAGAAGCGAGCAGTCGGTCTTGAAGTGGAGGACGCCGGGGGGCGTGTGCACCTCGCGGACCTTGTGGTCCCAGGGCGCGACGAGGCGGGTCAGTTCGGCGATCCCGGCTGCATTGGTGCGGGCGGAGCGGCCGACGAGGATCTCGCGTTCGGTGACCAGAATGTCGCCGCCTTCGATGAAGCTTTCGTTGCCGGTGATGGCGACGACCTGGGTGTAAAGCGCCTTGAGGTGGGGGGCCATCTCGGCGGCCTCGCCCAAGCGGGAGGGCGCGCCGGGGCGCATGACGACGGCGCCTTGTGGCAGGCAGAGGGCGGTATCTTCGACGAAGACGGAGTCGGGGTAGGCGTCGAGGGCGGGGAGTTCGACCACGGTCGCTCCGGCCTCACGCAGGGTGGCGATGTAGGCGGCGTGGTGCGACTGCATCAGCGCAAGGTCGGGCGTGCCGGTGTCGACCGCGCGGAGGCCCCGGGTGATCGAGGCGGCGGGGCGGCGGGTGATGGCATGGGTGAAGTGGGTGGAAAAGGACATGCGCGGCGGCCCCCGGAGTTCGCGCCAAGGGTGTCGCATTCCGGCTTGGCCGCTGCAAGGGGGATGGGGCTGGACGGCGCTCTGTGTTAGGTGGGGGAGACACAGCGAGGGCAGATGACAATCACCAATCAGGATGAGCTGGACGGGCTGAAGGCCATCGGCCGGATCGTCGCCAACACCTTGCAGGCCATGGCGCGGGCGATGGAGCCGGGTATGTCTACGCGGGAGTTGGACGGCATCGGGCGGCGCTTTCTGGAGGTGGCGGGCGCGCAGTCGGCGCCGGAAGTGACCTACGGCTTTCCGGGGGCGACTTGCATCAGCGTGGGCGAAGAGATCGCGCATGGCATTCCGGGGGATCGGGTGCTGGTCGTGGGCGATCTGGTCAACATCGACGTCTCGGCGGTGAAGGACGGGTTCTATGCCGATACCGGGGCGAGATTTCCGCTTGGTCCGGTGCGGCCGGACATCGCGCGGCTGTGCCGGGACGGGCGGCGGGCGATGCAGATCGGGATCGCCGAGGTCGGGCATGGGCGACCGCTTGCGGGGATTGGCAATGCGGTGGGACGGTTCGCGGCGAAGCGGGGCTATTCGCTGATCCGCAACCTCGCGAGCCATGGCGTGGGCCGGGCTCTGCACGAGTATCCCGAAGAGATTGCCACCTGGCCGAACCGGGATCGGCGGCGCATGCACCGGGGGCTGGTGCTGACGGTGGAGCCGTTCCTGTCGCTGGGCGGGCAGTATGCGGTCAGCGGCGGGGACGACTGGACGTTGATCGCGGCGCCTCGGGCCTTGGCGGTGCAGTATGAGCATACGGTCGTCGCGACGGACCGCGGGGCACTGATCGTGACGCAGCCGGGGTGAGACCTCCTCCCCGGCCCTCCCCCTGGCAGGGGAGGGGGCGCGGTCGTTATGCGGTCGGTCTTAGCCTGCCCAGGGCAAGTTCAACGCGGGGTGGAAGAGCCAGCGCCACCAGGCGTGGTCGAGAAACTGCCCGGCGAGGATCAGGAAGGACAGGCCAAGGTTGATCGCCATGGCCATTCCGTACCAGATCGCGGTCATCAGGCGCGACCGGGCTTGAGCGGGGCAGGCGGCCTCTGCTGCCTGGGAGCCGTCCCAGAGGCCGGGTTTCAGGCCTGCGGCGCGGGGGGCGGCGCTGGCGTAGGCGCGGGCGGCGAGGCTGCGCAGGAGCCAGGCCGCGAAGAACGCCAATGCGGCGAGGGCGAGGGTGATCTGGCCTTGCAGTGCTGCGGCTTCGTCGGGGGCGAGGTCCTGTATCCAGGGTGCCCAGTCAGTGGCGGTGGTGATCAGACCTCGGGCCCCCGCGAAGGGCAGGGCGGCAAGCGTGGTCACCGCCATCAGCGCCGGGATGCGCCAGCCCGCCTGCGCGATGAGGGAGCGGAGGCGGCGGAGTTCGAAAGCGGCGGACAGGCGGTCTTCGGCGGCAAGATGGGCGAGGAGGAGCGGCAGGGCGGGGAGGATGAGTGCGGCGAAGAACACCCCGGTCAGGAAGGTGGCGGGGCCGATGATGGCCTGCTCGTAACCCTTGTTGAACGAGTTTTCCCACCCTGCCCACCAGGCGCCCAGCCAGAGGAGGGTGAAAGGCAGGGTCCAGGCGAGAAGCGCTATAAGGGCCATGAGGCCGGTTCGGATATTGGCGGCCAGGCCCCCAAGACTGCGGGCGATGCGACCCCTCTCGCGCGGGCCAAGCAGCCAGCCGGGGGCTTCCTCGACGCTGCCAAAGCGGTCGCGGGCTAGGTGGCCCTGACGGCGGGTGAGCCAGCCAAGGGCGATCACGGCGGTGACGGGGCCGGTGCAGAGGAGCGTGCCGACGGCGAGGTTGCCGACGAACCTGCCAAGGCGGGCAAGACGGCCGGGGCCGTAGGTTGCGGGGGCAAGGGTGGTCATGGGGTCGGGTTCCCTTGGGCTGGGCCGGGTACGCACAGGGCGTCTATGTGCGGTGCCGGGGTGCCAAGCGATTGGAATGGCTTGGTGAAATGGTGTGCCGTCCCCGTTACCCTTGCCTTCTCTCTTCGGGGGAGAGGGGATGCGGGGTGGATGGTGGGGCGCTGCTTCTTTGTGGCGTGATGCAAAGTTGGGCGGGTCACAGGAACAGCCCCTCGATCGCGTCGCCTTCGGCGCGGGTGGCCCGAAAGCTCATCGCGGCGGCGATGGTCGGGGCGATGGCGGATTGGTCGACGGGCTTGTCCACCGTGCCTTTTGCGATGCCGGGACCGAAGACCACGGCCCAGGTTTCATGGGCGGACCGCGAGTTGAAATGGTGCTGGAACGGGACCTCGGCCAAGGGGTTCGCGTCGCGGCCGCAATCGGGGGTGATCACGAAGATGGTGTTGTCGCGGTAGAAGGGGTCAGCGTCGGCGGCGGCGACAAGACGCTGCAACCCTTCGTCGATGATCGCGATGGCGCGGGTGTAATGGCTGGGATTGCCCCAGTGGACATAGTCCGGGTCCTGGTAGTTCACCATCAGGAAGCGGGGTTTCAGTTCCGCCATGGCGCGGACCGAAAGCTCGGTCAGAAGCCGGTCGCCGCGCGGGTTCTTGAAGCCGGTGTCGCCGAAGTCATGCCGCCAGCGTTCCCAGAAGGCGGTGACGTCCGGCGAAGGATCGGGGGTCGCGCCGCGCGGGTCGCTGGTCAGGAGGGCGTCGCGTTCCTCTTGGACCTGTCGTAGCTGGTCTTCCGGCAGGCGGCTCTCGGCCAGTTGCATCGCGGTGCGATAGAGCTTGAAGCGGTGGAGGCTGAGCATTTCGGACCGGTAGTCGATGCCGAAATGGTCGCCTGCGCCGAAGGTGAAGAATTCTTCCTGCGGGCGGTCCTCGCCGTTGACCAGAAGGACCTGGTGCGAGGGGATGTCGAAGCTGCGGCGGAGGTATTCGAAAAGCGTAGGTTCGGTCGGTTCCAGTTGGTCGCCGACCCCGGGAAGCTCGCGGTAGGCGAGGTAGCGGCCGGTCAGAAGGTTCAGCGTGCCTTCGGCGTGGGAGGTGTTTACGCCCTCCAGCCGTTCGATGCGCAGGTCGGGAATGAAGGTGCCACGCGGGGCAAGGACATGGCGCAGGTAGGGCGCCCAGGTTGCGGCCGCGTCGATGGTTTCCGCCCGGCGCACACCGCCACCAAAGCGGACGAGGACGACGTTCGGTCCGCGGTAACTGGCTGTCTGGGAAAAGGCGGGAAGGGGTGCGGCAAGACTTGCGGCAAGCCCAAGGGACGACAAGGTGAATTGACGGCGATCCATACCAGCCTCGCGCTTGTTAATGGGATTAACATTACATGAAGGGCGATGAATTTCGAGTGATTCTTTTGCCGGATGGGGAGGAACGGCGAACTTCGCCGGTTCGGCCATGAAAGCCTTGTCCCGGGCCCCGTCACCTGGCCAACGCAGCGTCCGACGGGGAGCGATCTGCACCCCGGCGCGAAATCCGAAACCTGGAAGGATGGTGGGCGATCCTGGAATCGAACCAGGCATGAGTCGCCTCGGCGGAGTTACAGTCCGCTGCCACACCTTGTAGCATATCGCCCACTGCGGCGTCGTGTACTCAAGGGGGCCGGAGCCGTCAAGGGTGCGGGCCCAAGATTTCGGCTTGCATCCGGGGCAGTCGGCGGGCCAAGGTCCGGGCCTGATTTTTCGGGGGTTTGCGGCATGGCGGCGGGCGGAAAGAAACCGGCCTGGGTGGTCGAAAAGGAACGCGGTGAGCGGCGCGAGGCGCGGGAGACCGTCTGGCTTTTCGGGCTGCATGCGGTGCGTGACGCGCTGATGAACCCCAGGCGCGAGAAGCTGCGCCTGGTGGTCACCAAGAACGCGCTGGACAAGCTGGAGGCTGCGGTTGCAGCCTCGGGGATGGAGCCGGAAGTGGTCGAGCCGCGCAATTTCCGGGTGCCGATCGACGAGGGTTCGGTCCATCAGGGCGCGGCGGTCGAGGTCAAGGCGCTGAACTGGGGCAAGTTCCAGGATGTGTGCGCGGCGGGTGAGGGGCTGCCCCTGGTCGTACTTCTGGACCGGGTGACCGACCCGCATAACGTCGGCGCGATCCTGCGGTCGGCCGAAGTGTTCGGGGCGCGGGCCGTGGTCGCACCGAAGCACCATTCGGCGCCAGAAACTGGGGCGCTGGCGAAGACGGCAAGCGGCGCCTTGGAACGGCAGCCCTATCTGAAGGTGACGAACCTGTCCGAGGCGATGGAAGACCTGAAGGCGATGGGGTTCACCCTGATCGGGCTGGACGGCGAGGCGACCGTGACGCTGGAAGATGCGGTCGCGGGCGTGGGCGGGCGACCCATCGGGATTGTGCTTGGGGCCGAGGGTCCGGGACTGCGGGAAAAGACCCGCGAGACCTGCGATGTGCTGGCGCGGATCCCCTTTGAGGGCGCCTTTGGCAGCCTGAACGTGTCGAACGCGGCGGCCGTGTCGCTCTATGCCGCGACGCGCCGGTGAGGGTCTTGTCGTTCACTTATTTGCGACAGGCCTTTAACCACGCATTCAGCTTTCTAAATGACATTGAAGAGGCACGGGACCGGAACCCCGTACTCTCTTCACTGTCCCTCGTTCCGCGACTTGGCGCCTGAGGTTCTCCTTGGGCGCCTTTTTCTATCGGGAGTGACCATGACCACCGACGCCGACATTCGCGACATCCTGAACTCGGTGAAGACGATTGCCCTGGTGGGCTGGTCGCCGAAGCCGGATCGGCCCAGCCACCGGGTGGCCGACTATCTCAAGCGCAAAGGCTACCGGGTGATCCCGGTGAACCCGGGCCAGGCCGGGCAAGAGGCGCTGGGCGAGACGGTGGTGGCGACGCTGGCTGAGGCGGGGCCGGTGGACATGGTTGACATCTTCCGCCGCAGCGAGGAAGCCGGGGCCGTTGCCGATGAGGCGGTTCGCGTGGGTGCGAAGGTGGTGTGGATGCAGCTGGGCGTGGTCGACGAGGCTGCAGCATCGCGGGCACGGCAGGCCGGGCTGAAGGTGGTGATGAACCGTTGCCCGGCGATCGAGATCCCGCGGCTGGGGCTGTAGGGGCCAAAATCCTTAAGCAAGGATTCTGACAAATTTCTTGCTGAAGAAATTTGGTCAGCGCCCGGATTTTTCGGCGATGCCTGAGGTGCCTTCGCGACGCTCAAGTTCAGCCAGCACGTCGTCCAGCGTGATGTCGCGCGCGGTGAGCATGACGAGGAGGTGGTAGAGGACATCCGCCGCCTCGGACGTCAATCGGGCGCGGTCGCCCTTGACGGCTTCGATGATCGCCTCGACCGCCTCCTCCCCGAACTTCTCGGCGCATTTCTCTGGTCCCTTGGACAGAAGCTTGGCGGTCCAGGAGGTCTCCGGGTCCGCACCCTTGCGGGCGGCGATGGTGGCGGCGAGTTTCTCCAGGCTCATGACAGCCTCACTGGGATTCCGGCAGCGGCCATGTGGGCCTTGGCCTGGCCGATGGTGAACGTGCCGAAGTGGAAGATCGAGGCGGCGAGGACGGCGGAGGCGTGGCCTTGCGCGATGCCTTCGACGAGGTGGTCGAGAGTGCCGACCCCGCCCGAGGCGATGACGGGGATGTCCACGGCATCGGCAATGGCGCGGGTGAGGGGGATGTTGTAGCCGCCCTTGGTGCCGTCGCGGTCCATCGAGGTCAGGAGGATTTCACCGGCCCCCTTGCCAGCGACGGTGCGGGCGAAGTCGACGGCGTCGATCCCGGTCGCGCGGCGGCCGCCGTGGGTGAAGATCTCCCATTTTCCCGGCGCGACGGTCTTGGCGTCGATGGCGACGACGATGCACTGGCTGCCGAACCGGTCGGCGGCTTCGGCCACCACGTCGGGGCGGGCGACGGCGGCGGAGTTGAAGCTGACCTTGTCGGCACCGGCGAGGAGGAGTTTTCGCACGTCATCCGGCGTGCGGACCCCGCCGCCGACGGTGAGGGGCATGAAGCACTGCTCGGCGGTGCGGGTGACGAGATCGAACATCGTGGACCGGTTGTCCTCGGTCGCCATGATGTCCAGAAAGCAAAGCTCATCCGCGCCGGCGGCATCGTAGGCTTTCGCGGCCTCGACCGGGTCGCCGGCGTCGATCAGGTCGACGAAATTGACGCCTTTCACGACGCGGCCGTCGGCCACGTCGAGGCAGGGGATGATGCGGGTCTTGAGCATGGCCGAGAGATGCCGTTTGGGGGGCGGAAAAGCAAGCGGGTTTGAACGGGCAGGTGTCCACGGTGGACATTTCTGGATAATGTATTGGGATCAATACCTTGCCCGTGGTCGTTAAGGATTCGGAAACCCGATGGTTAACGACCGGTCGCCATCCGCGCGACCGCACCACGCGAGATCAGGATGTGGAACGGCATCACCAGCCGCAGGTAGACATGGCCCCAAAGGTTGTGCGGGTGGACCCAGGTGGACATGAAGATGCGGCCGCCCTCGCGAATTACGCCGATGCGGAAGTTCAGGTGAAGGTCGTCCGTGCCGAGGATGATCTCGTCCGCGGACTCATGGCAGGTTGGGAAGATCGGGCGTTCGGGCTCACCCGTTTTCAGGCCGAAGGGGCGGACGAGGGTATTGCGGAGCCGGAGGAGCGCAGCGGCCCAACCGGGAAGTGCCAGGCCACGGGTTGCGGCCTCACGCGGGGAGAGGGTGGAGGGGACCGAGTAGCAGTCGAGGAAGTCTCCGGGCCGGTGGAGGGACCAGAGCGAGGAGGTGCGGGGCAGGGTGTCAGTGCGCACGTCAAACATTTGCAGAGCATGCACACAGGGTGGGCGGCAGGGAATGAGGCGCGTGGTCGCGGGCGGCGATCTGGACTTTGCTGGTCGGCGACCGTCCCTCTGCTGCCGCGCGGCCCAACCTGTTGTTGGGTCGGCACACAGTTCGACTGCTGGCCAACGCCCGAGGGGAGCAAACTGGCGCCAACCCTTCTTTACCCGGCAAAACATTGACTCGTATATCGAAAAGCAAAGGTTTCAGGTCGCCAAGGCGTCATTGAGGACGTGATTTCTGAAAACTTGCGCCTCCAAGAGGACCCAATCCAATCACCTATGTCGATACTCCACCCCTGCAACAGGTCCATTATGGTCTGAACGAACAAGTGGAGGGCATACGTACGATATCACCGCAGGACGGATGATCTCTGGTGGGTCTTGAAAAGGCGACAAGTGGAGCGTCTGGGCATGTCAGAACGCCATCCGGCCTATCAGGCAACCTCAATCCGGGTTCCTGTGGCAAGACCGCTCCACCAATCCGCCCTGCGGTAGCGCAAAGCCCAGTAACGTAGTAAGATTGAGACTGGACCACCCGACGGGGTCAGGCCAGTCATAGGGGGCAAGGCAATGCCGGCAACCGGAGAATCCCGTGAAGATCGCCCACTCACGCCGCGCTATTCTGCTGCCGGTAGCCGGACAGTCTGGCTGACATTCGACGACGGGCCTCATATCACCAGGACGCCAAAGGTCCTGGATGTGCTGGCGCGGCATGATATCCGGGCTACCTTCTTTGTGATCGGAAAGAACGCGGCCTTTTACCCCGCCATCATCAAGCGAATGGTTGAAGAGGGGCACGGCGTCGCGAACCACACCTATCGCCACCCTAACCTGACGACACTGACCAGCGCGCAAATCCGCGAAGAGTTGCAGCTGACCGAAAAACGCATCGCGGCTGCGATGGGAGACCACAAGCTCTTTCGCCCGCCCTATGGCGCGCACAATGCCAAGGTCGATGCCGTGGTTGCGGAGCTTGGATACCGGTCCATCCTGTGGAATGTCGATACCGTGGACTGGAGCAAGACCTTCCAGCCTGACCGCTGGGTGGCGCACGGATTCGACCAAGTTAAGGCGCGCAAAAGTTCAGTCGTATTGAACCACGACATTCATAGTTCGACGGCAAGCAACCTCGACAGCTTTATCCGTCGGATCAAGGAGTTGCGTGTGACCTTCGCAGAACCGAAGACGCTTTAGCCTGGTGCTGGGGTTGTGGAGTTCCGCCGATCCTCGCTGCCAGATCGCCAATCACCGGAACAGAACGGAGGCCTTGTGTGGCTATCCGAGACGTTCATAGTCGCGTGCGTCCGTCGGCAGGTTGCGATCAGCCGCCCCCCCTTTGGTCGGGATACTGCGACCTTGAGTACGAATTGAATGTCAGGTGCCCGACGACAGTGCCCGCAAGGCGGCGGCGAGGTCGATGGCCCCGTCATACAGTGCACGGCCAGAGATGGCCCCGGCGATGACGCCGGTGTCGCGGAGGGCGAGGAGGTCCTCCATCCGGCTGACGCCGCCGCTGGCGATGACGGGGATTGTCACGGCGCGGGCCAGGGCTTCGGTGGCCTCGATGTTCGGGCCTTGCATCGCGCCGTCGCGGTCGATGTCGGTGTAGATGATGGCGGCGACTCCGGCATCTTCGAAGGACCGGGCGAGGTCGGTGGCCACGACGTCGGTTTCCGTGGCCCAGCCCTTGGTGGCGACGCGGCCCTTGCGGGCGTCGATGCCGACGGCGACCTGGCCGGGGAAGGCTTTGGCGGCGTCACGGACGAGGGCGGGGTTCTCCACGGCCACGGTGCCGAGGATGACGCGGGCGAGGCCTTTCTCCAGCCACATCGCGATGGTGGCCATGTCGCGGATGCCGCCGCCAAGCTGGGCGGGGACCTTGATGGCCTTCAGGATGGCTTCGACGGCTGTTCCATTCACCGGCTGGCCGGCAAAGGCGCCGTTCAGGTCGACGAGATGCAGCCATTCGCAGCCTGCGGACTGGAATTTCAGAGCCTGGGCGGCGGGGTCGTCGCCGAAGACGGTGGCCTCCGACATCTCTCCACGCAAAAGCCGGACGCACTGGCCGTCCTTCAGGTCGATGGCTGGGTAAAGGATCATCTGAAACCCCCGTTCCGGTCGCGGCGGTCTTTGGCATGGGGCGCGCGGAATGAAAAGGCGGCAAAGCGACCCCACGTCACGCTTGATCGGTTTTGCGACTGGCGCAAAGTCGCGCGAGGGAATTTGCGAGGAGGACGCAAGATGAAGATTTTCGCACTGGCCGGGGCGCTGGCAATGCTTGCGGGCGCGGCCTGGGCCGATCCGGTGGAAGGGATCTGGCAGACCAAGAAGGACGACAACGGCAACTTCGGGCATGTCCAGATCAAGCCCTGTGGCCCGGCGTTCTGCGGCACACTGATCACGGCTTTCGGGTCGGACGGCAAGGAGATCGACAGCCCGAACATCGGCCGCAAGATCGTGTCGGACATGGTGGCCTACGCCGATGGTCTCTATGACGACGGCACGATCTATTCGCCGGACCGGGACAAGACCTACAACGGCGACATGACGCTTTCTGGCGACAGCCTGAAGGTGCGGGGCTGCGTGCTGGGCATCTGCCGCGATGGCGGAACCTGGAAACGGGTGAAGTAACCGCAGGCTTCGGGTCGCCTTTCGCCTGGGTCTCGGGCATGAAGGCGGCATGAAAGCGATCGACTGGATATTGTTGTGGACCCTCTCCCTGTTGTGGGGAGGGTCTTTTCTGTTCAACGAGCTGGCGCTGGCGGGTCTGCCGGTGCTGACCATCGTCTGGGGCCGGGTGGCGCTGGCGGCGGTTGTCTTGGGCGTGGTGCTGCGATTGGCGGGGCAGGGGCTGCCTCCGAGGGCCGTCTGGGGCGGGTTGGCGGTGATGGGGGTGTTGAACAACCTGGTGCCGTTCACGCTGTTCGTGCTGGCGCAGGGAGAGATCACCGGGGCGCTGGCGAGCGTGCTGAATGCGACGACGCCCTTGTTCACCATGCTGGTCGCGCATCTGGCCACGGCGGACGAGAGGTTGTCGCCGGTGAAGGCGGTGGGGGTGGGTCTCGGGTTTGCCGGGGTCGTCGCGATGATGGCGGGCGAGGATCTGGGGGGCGAGCTGCCGGCGATGCTGGCCTGTCTGGGGGCGGCGCTGTCCTATGGGTTTGCCGGGGTCTGGGGGCGGCGGTTCAAGGCGGCGGGGGTGACGCCGTTGCAGACGGCTGGGGGGATGCTGATGGCAAGCAGCGTGATGCTGATGCCGGTCTGGCTGGCGGTGGACCGGCCCTGGGCGATGGCTGTGCCGGAGCCGGGGCCTGTGCTGGCGGTCGTGGCGCTGGCCACATTGTCCTCGGCTTTGGCGTATCTGATCTTCTTCCAGATCCTGGCGCGGGCGGGGGCGGTGGCGATCTCGCTCGTCACCTTCCTGATCCCGTTCAGCGCGGCGGGGCTGGGCTGGCTGGTGCTGGGCGAGCGGCTGGAGCTGCGCCATCTGGCGGGGCTGGGGCTGATCCTGGGCGGGCTTGCGTTGATCGAGAAGGCGCGGGCCTAGCCGAAGATCGACCAGCCGGTGCGGCGGGCAAGCATCTCCAGCGCTTCGGTCCCAAGCTGGGAGTTGCCTTGCGCGTTCAGGCCCGGGGACCAGACGGCGATGGAGGCGCGGCCGGGGGCGATGGCGAGGATGCCGCCGCCGACGCCGGACTTGCCGGGAAGACCGACGCGGAACGCGAATTCGCCCGAGCCATCGTAGTGGCCGCAGGTCAGCATCAGGGCGTTGATGCGGCGGGTGCGCTCGGGCGCGATGAGGCGCTGGAAACCGGCAAGGAAGCGGCCGGAGCGGGACAGTTGCTCGACGCTCATCGCGATGGCGCATTGGTGGAAATAGGCGCCGAGGACGAGATCGGGCGGGTTGGTCAGGTTGCCCTGCGACTTCAGGAAATGGGCGAGGGCAAAGTTGCGGTGGCCGGTTTCGGTTTCGGACTTGGCGACGGCGGGGTCGATGTGGATATCTTCGTCCCCGGCAGCGGTGCGCAGGAAGATGAGAAGCTCGGCCAGGTATTCCTTGGGCGGGCGGTGACCCAGGGCCGCGTCGGTGGTGACGATGGCGCCTGCGTTGATGAAGGGGTTTCGGGGGATGCCCTGTTCGCTTTCCAGCTGCAGGATCGAGTTGAAGGCGAGGCCCGAGGGTTCGCGGCGCACACGGGTCCAGAGCTGGTCGCCAAGCCGGCCAAGCGCGATGGCGAGGCCGAAGACCTTGGAGACGGACTGGATCGAGAAGGGCACGGCGCTGTCACCGGCAGAGTGCTGGGTGCCGTCGGAAAGGGTGACAGAGATGCCGAACTGGCCGGGGTCGATGGCGGCAAGCTCGGGGATGTAGTTGGCAGGCTGACCGCGGTCGGTGCGCGTGGCCATCTCGGCCGTGATCTCGGCCAGATCGTCGGCGAGGGTCATGGGGTCCAGCGGAGGAAGTTGCCGATCAGGCGGAGACCGGCAGCCTGGGACTTTTCCGGATGGAACTGGGTGCCGAGGATGTTGTCGCGCCCGACGATGGCGGTCACCGGCTCGCCATAGGTGCAGAAGGCAAGGCGATGGGCCGGGTCGGTGACGCGGAAGTGGTAGGAGTGGACGAAATAGGCGTGGTCGCCAGTAGCGATGCCCTCCAGCACCGGGTGGGGGCGTTCCACGACAAGGTCGTTCCAGCCCATGTGCGGGACCTTCAGGGCGCGGTCTGTGGGTGCGATCTTCACGACATCGCCGGGAATCCAGCCGAAGCCGTCGGTCACCCGGTATTCGTGGCCACGGCTGGCCAGCATCTGCATGCCGACGCAGATGCCGAGGAAAGGGCGGGCTTTGGCGATGACCGCCTCTTCCATGGCCTCGAACAGCCCGCCGTATAAGCCGAGGGCCGCCCGGCAGGCCGGGAAGGCGCCGTCGCCGGGCAGGACGATCCGGTCGGCGCGGGCCACGTCCTCGGGGCGGGAGGTGACGAGGATGTCACCGCCGCCGACCTCTGCCGCCATGCGCTGGAAGGCTTTCTCGGCCGAGTGGAGGTTGCCGGAATCGTAGTCGACGAGGACGGTCAGGGGCATGCGGTTCGGGTCTCTGGGGGCCCAAAATTTTTCGGCGAAAAATTTTGGGCGCGCGGGGTTAGAGCGCGCCCTTGGTGGAAGGCAGCGCGTCGCCAAGGCGGGGGTCGGGTTCCACCGCCTCACGCAGGGCACGCGCGACGGATTTGAAGGTGGCCTCGGCGATGTGGTGGCTGTTGAAGCCGTGGATCTTGTCGACGTGGAGCGTGATGCCGCCGTGGGTCGACAGGGCCTGGAAGAATTCACGCACAAGTTCCGTGTCGAAGGTGCCGATCTTGGGCGTGGGCATATCGACGGTCCAGATCAGGAAGGGCCGCGCCGAGAGATCCAGCGCGGTGGCGATCTGGGCGTCGTCCATCGCCAGGCGGAAGTGGCCATAGCGGCGGATCCCACGCTTGTCGCCCAGGGCCTTGGTCAGAGCCTGGCCAAGTGCGATGCCGACGTCTTCCACCGTGTGGTGGTCGTCGATATGCAGATCGCCCGTCGCGCGGACGGTGATGTCGATCAGGCTGTGGCGGGCCAGTTGGTCGAGCATGTGGTCGAAAAAGCCGACGCCGGTCTGGCAGTCGCTTTTCCCGGTGCCGTCGAGGGCGACGGTGGCCGAAATCTCGGTCTCGGCGGTCTTGCGGGTGACGGTGGCTTCGCGCATTGGCGGCTCTCCTGACAACGCGGGCGTTATAGGACGCAGGGCGCGGGAGGGGAAGGCGGTTCCGGGGCAGGGTTTGGATGCCTTGCGCGGCTGCGCAGGCGTGCCACAGGACGGGTGTCTGCAACGCTATACTATATATAGTGTGATGTGTCGCGAGTACGCCCAACTTTGGGGCGAGGTGCTTTTCCGGACTTCGCCTCGTGATCGCAATCGGCGAAACGGTCGGGCAGAGTGGTTGCGTTCCCGGTGCGAATGGGGTCCCTTTAGCCCGATTCTGGGCATAATATGGCCCAGACTTGCAGCAAGACATTCACCACGGTTTCGACAAGAGGCCGGACCCTAATTTGGAGTTGGTTCAGGTCATGCCTGAGATTTTTCCGGTCCTTCTGTGTGGCGGGTCGGGGACCCGTCTGTGGCCCGTTTCCCGCAAGAGCTTTCCCAAGCAGTTTGTGCCGCTGGCCGGGCAAGGCACGCTGTTCCAGGCCGCGGCGGGCCGGATGCAGGGCGCGGACGGGGTGATGGACCCTTTGGTGCTGACCAATTCGGACTTCCGGTTCATCGTGGCCGAGCAACTGGCGGCGGATGGCATCCGTCCGGCGGCGATCCTGATCGAGCCCTCGGCGAAGAACACCGGCCCGGCGATCCTGGCGGCGGCGCTGCATCTGGCGGCCGATCATCCCGAGGCGCTGATGCTGGTCATGCCGACCGACCACAGCATCCCGGACGTGGATGCGTTCCGCGCCACCGTGGCGGCTGGCGTGCCGCGGGCTGTGGCGGGGCAGATCGTGACCTTCGGCATCCGGCCGGACCGGCCCGAGACGGGCTATGGCTGGATCGAGCTTGGCGCGGTGCCGGTGGACGGGCAGGCGCAGAAGGTGGCGCGGTTTGTCGAGAAGCCGCCGCTGGACAAGGCCGAGGCGATGCTGGCCGAGGGGCGCTATCTGTGGAATGCGGGCATTTTCCTGATGTCGGCCAAGGCGTTGATTGCGGCATTCGAGGCACATGCGGGCGATCTGGTGGCGCCGGTGACGCAGTCGGTCGCCGAGGCGCGCAAGGATCTGGAGTTCCTGCGGCTGGCCGAGGGCCCCTGGGCGGGGGTGCGCGACATCTCGGTCGACTATGCGGTGATGGAGAAGGCGGCGAACATCGAGGTGGTGCCTCTGGGCGCGGCCTGGTCCGATCTTGGCGACTGGAATGCGGTCTGGCGTGAGAATGGCGGGGCTGCGGGCGGCGCGGTGACACATGGCGCGGTGACGGCGATCGACTGCGAGGGGACGCTGCTGCGGTCCGAGGTTGAAGGCCAGCATGTGGTGGGGATCGGGCTTCACGACCTGGTGGTCGTGGCGATGCCGGATGCGGTGCTGGTGGCCGACCGGTCGCGGTCGCAGGATGTGAAGACGGCGGTGGCGCAGCTGAAAGCGCGGTCGGTGCGGCAGGCCGAGGTCTTTCCGCGCGATCACCGGCCCTGGGGCTGGTTCGAGACGCTGGCGCTGGCCGACCGGTTCCAGGTCAAGCGGATCGTGGTCAAGCCGGGGGCGGCGCTGTCCTTGCAAAGCCACATCCACCGGGCCGAGCACTGGATCGTTGTGTCCGGGACGGCTCAGGTCACGGTGGGCGACGAGGTCAAGCTGTTGAGCGAGAACCAGTCGGTCTATGTGCCGCTGGGCGCGATCCATCGCCTTGCCAACCCGGGCAAGGTGCCGGTGATGCTGATCGAGGTGCAGACCGGGGCCTATCTGGGTGAGGACGACATCATCCGCTATGAAGACATCTATGCCCGGGGCGACGAGAAGGGTCCGGCGCGGTGACCGAAGCGACTGACATCCTGGACCGGCTGGCCATCGTGATGGCGCATCCCGATGACGAGGTGTTGTGGGCTTGCTCGGCCCTGCGCGCGGCCGAAAAGATCGTCCTGGTCTACGGCGAATGGCCGGGAGAAGCGACCATCACCGAGGGGCGCCGCGAGGCGATGGCGGCGTTTCCGCTGCCGACGCTCGACTGGCTGGAGATGCCCGAGACGGGCGTGTTCGACAGCGCCTCGTGGCCCGAGGTGCGCGAGACCGAATATGGGCTGTATCCGCATCCGGCCCTGAGCATCCTGGGCCACTTCAACCCGGAACAATACCGCGCCCAGTTCGGCAAGCTGCGCGAGATCTTGCGCACACGGCTGGCGGGCTTCCGGAACGTGATCGCGCATGGGCCCTGGGGTGAATACGGCCACGAGGAGCATGTGCTGGTGTTCCGCGCGGTGGCGAGCCTTGCGGCAGAGCTGGGCTTCCGGCTGTGGGTGCCGGCCTATGTGGGGCCGAAATCCGAAGCGCTGATGCGACGGAACCTGAAGTATTGCGGCAAGCCGAGCCGGTCGCTGCCGGTCGACCAGGCCTTCGCGCAAGAGATTGCGCAGATCTACAAGCGGACGAAGACCTGGACCTTTTTCGACGGCTATGTCTGGCCTGCGTCCGAACATTTCCTGCCCTGGGTCGCGGCGGGGCTTCCGGACGGGCAGCGGGCCACGCCCGCCGATGTGCAGCAAATCGCCATACCTGCTGACAGTGATGCGTGGCGCAAGTACCTGCCCCGGCGACGCGAGTTCGCCCGCAAGGTCCTGAGCTGGATGAACGGACGGAAAGTGGGCTAGGGCATGGTCCGGGTCAGGGTGGACTGATGTCGACGACCCTGACTTGCGCTTTTGCGCAATGGAGCCCGGGCCTGGGCGACAACCACCTGATGGGCTGGGTGACGGTGGTCGTCTACCTGGTGGCAGCCTTCGCCTCGGGCCTGGCTGCGCGGCGGCTGGTGGCGTCCGATCCGCTGACCCGGCGTGAGCGGCGGTTCTGGATCCTTTCGGCGGTGGTGATGCTGCTGCTGGCGGTCAACAAGCAGCTGGATCTGCAGTCCCTTCTGACCATGATCGCCCGCTGCCATGCGCAGCTGGCCGGGTGGTACGACATCCGTCGTGTGGTGCAGGAGACCTTCATCTACCTGGTCGCCGCCGGCGGCGTCATCGCGCTGGGTCTTCTGGCGCTGTTGTTGCGGGGCATCCTGGGGCGGGTCTGGCTGGCGCTGGTTGGTCTGGGCTTTGTCTGCGTCTTTGTGGTGATCCGTGCGGCCAGTTTTCACCATGTCGATGTGCTGCTGGGCGGCACCGCGGGCGGGTTGCGGTTGAACTGGCTTCTGGAACTGCCAGGTCCGATCCTGGTCACGGCGGTCGCATTTCACCGCCGGCAGGCCGCCGTCACCCCCTGAAATAGCGCGATTTCGAATCGCGGCAGGCACCACCAGTGGGGTTCCTGCCGGTTTTTCCGGCGTCTCAGGCCCGAATTGTGGTTGAGAGATCACGTTTACGGAAAATTCACCGTTTCAAATATCAGCACAATGCGAGGTGCCGTCGGGGTCAAGAAACCTTACTTGTGACCACGCTGCCATCAAAGGTACATCTGCCGGACAGAATTTTTTTAGACAGCATTGATTAAAAGGCAAAGGAAATCATAGCGCTGCCCAGCGACCGGGGCGGGATTGTGGCGAAAGCGGTTCTCACGACCGGAAATAACGCTGTTTCGCGAGGTCGCTCTGACCAGAAAATGACACAACCTAAGCGTGTAACCCAATGAGATATAACCACTTTCTGGCTTGTTCGCCGAGGAGGACCACATTGCGGGAATCCCTTGTCGATGGTAGAACCCCTGCAGTGAAGTTGGTGAAGTATCGAGTGCGAGAGTTCCTTCCGGGCTGGCGAGATAACGTTGGCGCAGAAAAATTTCGCTTAGCGATTGGTACCCTTGCGGAGGCGTTGGAGATGGACGTTCGTTCAGGATTGGCAGGTCATGATTATGAACGGCCGTCCGCAAACCTCGGCGACGGCTGGGTACGTGTTAAGCGTGAGCCGCTGTATCGGAGAACGATGAAGCGCATCCTCGACATCGGCTTTGTGCTGATGGCGATGCCCTTGGTCTTGCCGGTGATCCTGGTGCTGGCTGCGGTGCTCAAGCTTCGCGGCAATGCGCCGTTCTTCACGCAGGATCGCGTCGGGCTTGGTGGCCGGACCTTCCGGCTGTGGAAACTTCGGACCATGGTGCCGAACGCCGAAGAGCGTCTGCAAGAGCATCTGCAGAACGACGAGGCGGCACGCCGGGAGTGGGACGCCTACCAGAAACTGGCGCATGACCCGCGGATCACCGAGTTCGGGCAGTTCCTGCGCAAAAGCTCGCTTGATGAACTGCCGCAGCTTTGGAACGTCCTTCTTGGCGACATGAGCCTTGTCGGCCCGCGTCCGATGATGGTGGACCAGCAGGAACTTTATCCGGGAACCGCCTATTATGCGCTGCGTCCGGGTCTGACCGGCACCTGGCAGATTTCAGATCGCAACCAGTCGACCTTCGCGCAGCGCGCCGAGTTCGATGCGGATTACGAACGCAATCTGACCTTCTTCAAGGATTTGAAGATCCTGCTGTCGACCGTGGGTGTGGTGCTCCGGGCGACGGGGAAGTGATCATCGACTGATCGGACGGGTGGTTCTGACGAACCCAGCCCACCAGGGCGACGCCGGGCAGCAGGATTGCCATGCCGGTAAGGGGATAGGCGAGAGCCACTGCCCAGAGGGCATAGTCGTATATGAAAAGGATCACAGACACGCTGGCTGCGCCAAACATCGCGATCAGTACCAGCCCCAACGCCATTCCTGTCTCCCTGGTCGGAGAAATCGCCACACCGTAACAGACCCCCGTCATACAATAGCTTAGGCTACTCGGGGCGTATGTCGAGATGAGAAAAGTGATTCAAATTAACTGTGCGCCAGGATTGCCTGGCATCTGGCGGAACTTGGCCGAACAATTTGACACGTTGCCGAGGATTCCCGCCGACGGGACCTTGGCCTTCGACTTCCTTGGATTTCGCCCGCGATCAGCCGTGCGAGTAGGGGCGGGGCAGGGCGTCATGGCCCGCCGACCCGGAGGTTCGCATGCTCCACAAGGCGGAGATCATCAGAAGCGTCAGGCTGCAGACCGCCGGACAAGCCGCCGCGGCAACCACGACCGGCACGGACAGTGCCACACTCACACCGATGAAGATCATGCCGACTGCGGCCGAAAGAAGCACAAACCCAGCGATCATTTCTTGCAACCCCCACGTGAAGTGTTAGCCAAGAATGCTCGTCTCGCGTGGCAGGAATATGGCCGACCTCTGTCTAAAGTTCGTCGTAAATCCCGGACCTTCGGGCCGTACAGGTTGGATCTGACGCGGTGGAATCGGCATAATCTACCTTGGGTCGTGGTAGGTTTTGTCGCACAATCTGAGCGGGTGTTCCGGTTGTCGCGAACAGGCGAAAGCGGGGCAGGCAATTGAAAGATAACGGAAAAATGAACGAACGGACGTCAGGTGCGTCAGTGCCCGCCGGAGGCTGGACTTTCGACCGCAAATGCGCGCATCGGGGACGGCAAGGTTGGCGTGCTCCAAGTGGTCGAAATCGTGATTCGGTCCGCGAAGTGCACGACGAATGCCTTTCTTTTGTCACCCCCCGGCAGCAATGTAGGTCGGTCGCAGGCCGAGAGGACAGGAATTGATCGAAACGTACCGCAAGCTTTTCTCGCTGTTCGATGCTGTCGAGCGGCGGCGATTCTGGGTTCTGACCGGCGTCATGCTTCTGGTGGCGGCGTCCGAGATTGCCGGGATCTCGGCGGTGCTGATGCTGTTGAACGTTCTGGCGACCCCCGGATCGATCGAGAGCAGCCGCACGCTTTCCTATCTGTCGGAGGTCTCGGGACTGGACAGCGCGTTCAGTTTTCAGGTCGGGCTGGCTGTGGCGGTCCTGATCGTGGTCATGGCGGGCCTGGCGATCAAGGCGCTGGGCACCTACGCGACGATCCGCTTTTCGACGATGCGGGGCTTCACCATCTCGACCCGGCTGCTGGCGTCCTACCTTAGCCAGCCGTACCCGTGGTTCCTGCAGCGCAACAGTGCCGAGCTGGAAAAGAACGTGCTGACCGAGGTGGATGGCCTGGTCAGCCGGGTCATCCTGCCCTGTCTGCGGCTGGTGTCGAACAGTCTTCTGGTGCTGGCGGTGCTGGGCTTTCTTCTGATGGTGGACCCGTTGGTCACGCTGTTCTCCGGCGGGGTGCTGGGGCTGGGCTACGGGCTTATCTACATGCGGTTCCGCGGGCGGCTGCACGTGCTGGGCCAGACCATGATGGACGCGTTCGAGAACCGGTTCCTGGTCGCGCAGGAGGCGACGGGGGGGATCAAGGACGTCAAGGTGATGGGGCTGGAGGCGACCTATGTGCGCAGCTATTCGGCCGCCGCCCAGAAGGCCGCGCAGTCGGGCGCGACGATGGGGGTTATGCAGGAACTGCCGCGTTTCGTGCTGGAGGCGATCACCTTCGGGACGATGCTGGCGCTGATCCTGCTGCTTTTGCTGAAAAGCGGGGGCAATGTCACCGAAATCGTGCCGATACTGGGGGTCATCGCTTTCTCGACGATGCGGCTTCTGCCGTCCTTGCAGCAGATCTACCACTCGCTGGTGTCGGTGCGGGGGGCGACGGCGATCCTGGATGCCATCGTGGCGGATTTCGCGTCCACGCCGGCGTTGCCGCTGGCGGATGCGACCCGGACCGAACCGTTGCGGCTGGAGCGGGAGCTGGAGCTGGCGCAGGTGAGCTTTGCCTATGCGCAGGCGGAAAAGCCGACGCTGCGGGGGGTTGATCTGAAGATCAAGGCGCGGACGACGGTGGGGATTGTCGGTGGCACCGGCGCCGGCAAGACGACGCTGGTCGACCTGGTCCTTGGGCTGCTGACCCCGGACGAGGGCGAACTGCGGGTGGACGGGCAGAAGATCACGCCGGAGAACCTGCGGGCCTGGCAGGGGACACTGGGCTATGTGCCGCAGTCGATCTTCCTGACCGACGAGACGATTGCGTCGAACATCGCCTTTGGCGTGCCGAAGGACGAGATCGACATGGCCGCGGTCGAACGCGCGGCGAAGATCGCGGCGTTGCACGACTTTGTCCTGACCGACCTGCCGCAGGGCTATGACACTTTTGTCGGCGAACGCGGCGTGCGGCTGTCGGGCGGGCAGCGGCAGCGGATCGGGATTGCGCGCGCGCTGTACCGCGACCCGACGCTTCTGATTATGGACGAGGCGACCTCGGCCCTGGACAACATCACCGAACGGGTGGTGATGGAGGCGGTGAACCGCATCCGGGCCGACAAGACGATCATCCTGATTGCGCACCGGCTGACGACGGTGAAGACCTGCGACACGATCTTCCTGATGGATCGGGGCCGGCTTCTGGCCCAGGGCAGCTATGACGAACTTCTGGCCGGAAACGAGGTGTTCCGGCGAATGGTCGCAGGGGGCGCCGAAGAACTACATGCTACGATGTGAATACAAGATTCTTGAACCCGGGCCTGCACATCGGCAGGCCTGTTACACCAAAGCTGAAAGAAGAAGACTGAGAGGTTGAATATGTCCGTTAGCACACTGCCGATCGATCCCGTGACGCTGCTGATCGACGCTGATGGCGCGCGTGAGTATGGCAAGGCAGCCGCCGAATCCTACCAGTCGAAGTCGCCCTATCCCTATGGCTGTTTCGACAATTTCATGCCGGCCGAAATTCTGGACAAGGTGCGCGAGGAGTTGCGCGTGCTGCCGGCGGCGGAAAGCTTTTTCAATCGCCCGCAGGAGAAGCTGAAGGCGGCCTACATGCCGGAACGCCTGGGGCCCTATACCCGGGCGCTGTTCCATTCGCTGAACTCGAAGGCGTTCCTGGCCTATCTGGAGGAACTGACCGGCATCGACGGTCTGATCCCCGACCCCTACTATGCGGGCGGCGGCATCCATGTGGTGTCGAACGGCGGGCACCTCGACATCCACGCCGACTTCAACCGCCAGGGCAAGTTGAACCTGGAACGGCGGCTGAACGTGCTGATCTACCTGAACAAGGACTGGAAGGAAGAATACGGCGGGTCGTTCGAGGTCTGGAACACCGACATGACGGCGAAGGTCGCGGGCTTCGTGCCGCTGTTCAACCGGATGTGCTGCTTCAATACCGGATCGGACACCTGGCATGGCAACCCCGAGCCGGTGAACCATCCCAACGGCGAACCCAGGATGTCGATCGCGCTGTACTACTACACCGCGACCTGGGATTCGACGAAGGTGTCGCACACCACGCTGTTCAAGCCGCGCCCCGGCACGAAGGACAAGGTCGACCGGCTGGAGCAGCGCCATCAGATCATGCAGAACCTGTTGCCGCCGGTGATCTACCGTCGGCTGGGCCACCGGCTGCGCAAGCTCGGGATCTGAAGACCCTACTGGCGCCGGACCGAGGCCAGAAAGTCAGCCATCCGCCGGGCGATGACGTCCGGCGCATAGCTGGCGGTCACGTGGCTGCGCGCGGCCGTTCCCAGACGGCGCGCAAGGGACAGGTCGCGCATCAGCCGAAGGCAGGCATTGGCCATCGCTTCGGTATCTTCCGATGGGACCATCAGGACGGTTTCGTCATGCGTTGCGATCTCTAGCTGGCCACCGACGCTGGTTGACACGACCGCTGACCCGGCAGCCATGGCTTCAATCAGCGTGCCCCCGAAGTTTTCATAGCGTGACGCGACCAGAGTGACGCCGTGCCGTGCCCGCAGGGCGGCCACTTCCTCGCGCGACTGCCGTCCGACTGACCTGATCCGTGATCGGATCGGTTCGGGCAGACGGGCAAGTCGGTCGGACAGCATGTCCATGCCGCCCCCGGGACGCGGCACTCCCTCGTCCGGCCCGACAAAGGTGAACTGCGCAGAAGGATGCGCGGCGGCAATCGACGCGAAGGCGTCCACCACAAGGTCGCCGCCCTTGATGTGGTCGAACCGACCGACAAAGAGCACATGGTTCAGAAGCTCTTCGGTCAGGTCGATGCCTTGCGCCGGAACCGGAAACGGGTTCGGGATAACGGCGGTGGGGACCTTTGGCAGGCCCCACAGCGCCTCGGTTTGACGCAGGACGACGGCCGATGGCGAGGTTATGCCATCCACCCGTTGCAGGCCTTTGGCCTCGCGCGCCTCTCGACGGGCGCTGACGGCATCATCCGGGGCACTGCCTGCCATGCGGTGCAGCCACCAGGGGCCATGCAACGTCGCCACGACCGGTACGGACACCTTGTCCCGGATTTCTCCGACCCAGCCCTGGGTCTCTTCCATCACGACGACTTCGACACCATAGAGGGCAACTGCGCGCCGGATTGCCTCGGCGTGCCGATCCACCATGGACCGGACCTGCGCGCCCTCTGGGTCCAGCTTTCGCCTCAGACGATCTACCAGCCGCACCCTGGCATCGGGCATCGTAACGACGCGCGGGTGGTCATGCGGTGCATCCACCCAATCCGCTATGACGGTGACTTCGTGCCCCGCGCTTTGCAGACCCGCTGCCAAGTGGCTGACTGCCGTCGCAATTCCGTTCGGCGTCAGCACACCGGGCCATGCTGGAGTGACAAAGGCGACCCGCAGCGGCCGGATTTCACTGCCGTTGGTCATTGAAGGCCTCTCTGCCACGCAGTTCGGACCTTGCGCTGGGTTTCCTGACTTTCAGGCATCTTGGGGAAAGACCGATTAAGTTCGCGTTCAAGATCAACAGGGTGCCAAAGATAATCAGCGTTTCGCCCAGCGTTTTTCGCCTGAGGAGACTGAACAGAACCGGCAGGGGCTGTCAAGGGAACTGGGGTTGAGGCGCTCTGCAGCGGCGTGCCGGGCGGCTTGCGGCAAGCGCGGGAGAGGGGGCCCGTCATGCGGCCCCTTACGCCCCCCGCAGCAGCGCCGCCAGCCCGTCCTCCAGCGTCACCTCTGCCGTCACGCCCAGCACCGCGCCTGCGCGGTTTGGATCGCCTACGGATTCCCGGATATCCCCGACCCTTGGATCGCCATGCTGGACCACCGGCAGCCGACCATGCAGCCGCGCCAGCGTGTCGATCAGCGACAGAAGCGTCGTCTTCCGGCCGGTGCAGATGTTGAACACTTCGCCGGCCGCCTGCGGCGCGCGCGCCATCGCCGCCATGAGAAACCGCACTACATCGGCGACAAAGACGAAGTCCCGCGTCTGCAAGCCGTCACCGAAAACCGTCACCGGCAACGCCTGCGCCAGACGGCTGTTGAAGATCGAGATCACCCCCGAATAGGCCGAGGACGGATCCTGCCGCGGGCCATAGATGTTGAAGGGCCGCAAGCCCACGGTCGGCAGACCATGCACCGCCATCGCGATGCGACCGTGCAGTTCCGATCCCAGCTTGTCCACGCCATAGGGCGACTGTGGGCGCGGCACCCGCGCCTCATCCACCGCCCCCGGACCCGCATCGCCATAGACGGCGGCGGACGAAGTATAGACCACCGGCACGCGCCCCGCCCGCGCCGCTGCCTCGAACACCGTCACAGTGCCGGTCTGATTGGTCAGATGCCCCTCGCGCCAGTGTTCGTTGCAATAGGCGACCGATGCGATCCCCGCCAGATGGAAGACCCCCGCACAGCCCGCTACGGCCTGCGTTACCACGCCGGGGTCCGCCACATCCCCCTCGATCACCTGCACTTCGGGCGCCAGATTGGCACGCTTGCCGGTGGACAGGTTGTCCAGCACGACCACTGCATCGCCCCGCGCCAGCAGCGCATCCGCCAGATGCGAGCCGACAAAACCGCAGCCGCCGGTGATCAGATACTTCGCCATCTCAATTACACCCTCAAATCCTTATCATCCGCAGCCGCGCCGCATTGCCGTGCCGCCCTACCCACCCGTCCGGTGCCCTGAAGGCCTTCATCTTGCCTTGCCACCGAGTTCGGAGCGCCTCTGTCGCCGGTTCGAGGGTTCGGCGTTGTCAGCCATGAGCCAGGCTGCCCGGAACTCACCGGGAAGTCCGAACGTCGAACCCTCCCTGCCGGTGCTTTCCGCCGCAGCGTCCTCCGAGGGGGCGCGGTTCAAGACCACAAGTCCCGCGACGGCGCCGGCGATCAGCCAGACATAGTTGACCAGCCCCGCATTGGGCAGAAGGTCGATCAGAAGCGCACTGAGCAGCACCACCAGACCCGGGGTGATATACGAAGGCCCGAAGGTCTTGCGCCTGAGCGCATAAAGGACGATCGGCACGGTCAGCAGCCCGAAGCGGCCGATGTAGCCAAGCCAGCCGTAGACGCCGATGTAGATCAGCCAGATGCCGTCGGTGATGCTGGTCATTTCGCCGGTTTCAGGGTCGAAGATCGAGTTCCGGCCCCAGCTGCCCCAGCCCGCGATGGGCTTGAGGTTCGCCTTGTCCAGAAGCGCGTCCTCGTTGTCGAGACGGAACTTCAGCGAGGCGGCGCGATCTTCGCTGACCATGAGCGCGAGGTTGTATGCGGTGTCCACCGGGACCCAGCCCGCACCGCGCAGCATGGGGTAAAGCATCACGATCACTGCGATGCCGGTCGCGAGGGCAACCTGCAGCCTGCGTCCGAGGAGCAGCACGATCAGCGCCGAAGTGATGGCGATGACGAAGGCTCCGAGGCTTTTCGACAGGTAGAGCACCACGATCAGCCAGAGCATGGCCACAAACCAGCCTTTGGCGGCGCGGCCTTCGCGGCGGGCCTCCTTGAACAGGACCGCCGCGGCGATGATCGACATGCAGAAGAAGATGCCGACCATCAGGCCGTGGTTGAGGAAGACAGTGGGGCGGAAGCCTCCGGCGCGGATGTGCTGGATGAAGTCGGCGGGGAAGAAGCCGTAGACCCAGGTGTGAAGCTGGGGCGAGAGGCGGACCTCGACCATGGCGGGGATGCTGTAGGCAAGGCCGCCGATGACGATGACTTCCAGTATTGCGCGGTGTCCGGCCTGGCTGTTGAGGTAGCGGAAGCCGAGCCATAGCGGGATCATTGCAACGAGGATCTGCGAGATCAGGCCATAGGCGTCGTAAAGCCGCAGGCCGGGCAGGAAGATGCGGCCGTCGATGATCGGCTGGGTGTTCTGCAGAATCGTGAAGACCGGGGTCACGACGACCAGGGCCAGGAGGACGAACAGGACCAGCCTGCCGGTGCGCGCCGGGGCGTCGATCGGGACCTTGATCCGGGGCGCCATGATCAGGCACAGGAGCAGCGCCGAAACCGCAGGCATCAGGGCCTTGTCGATCACCGGGATCATCGGAAACTTGATCGAGGTTTCGGACGGCAGGAGAAGATGCCCGCCAATGATGGTCCAGACCAGCGCCCGTTCCAGCGACAGAAAGCGAAAGAGCACGATGGCTGCAATCGGCGAGCTGAGCAGGACCAGATAGGCAAGAATATTCGGCATCAAAACCCGTCCGGAGGTGCTGGGTGGTTTCTTTTAGCCGCTCTGGAGCACAAGGAAAATGGCAAGTCGTCGCACGGGGAGCCGGAGAGGTAGATTCCTGGTGACCGGCAGCCCTTGGAAGCCTGCCGGTTTTGTGCATTGTGGCGCAATGAACGCCGCAAGCCCCGAGAATTCCGCGTGACCGACCAGCCGTTTCGTTCTGGCGGCCTTGGGGCTGTGATCATCGGGCGCAACGAGGGGGCGCGGCTGGTGGCCTGTCTCGCCTCGTTTCCCGTATCGGTGCGGCCGCTGGTCTATGTTGATTCGGGGTCCACGGACGGCAGTGCGGCAGCGGCAAAGGCGGCCGGGGCCGAAGTGGTGGCGCTGGACATGACGGTGCCATTCACTGCCGCGCGGGCGCGGAACGAGGGGTTTCAGCGGCTGGTGCAGCTGGGCGGGCCCGAGTTCGTGCAGTTCGTCGATGGCGATTGCGTGTTGCAGCCGGGCTGGTTGCCGGCGGCAGAGGCGTTTCTGGTGACGCATCCCGAGGTGGGCGTGGTCTGTGGGCGTCGGCGCGAGATGAAGCCCGAGGTGTCGGTCTGGAACCGGCTTTGCGACGCGGAATGGGATACTCCGGTCGGAGAGGCCAAGCTCTGCGGGGGCGATGCGCTGATGCGGGTGGCCGCGGTGCAGGACGTCGGGGGCTATGACCCGACGCTGATCGCGGGCGAGGAGCCGGAGTTGTGCGTGCGGCTGCGGGCGGCGGGCTGGCGGGTCTGGCGGATCGACCAGGAAATGACGCTGCATGATGCGGCGATGACCCGCATGGGGCAGTGGTGGAAACGGACGCGTCGGGCTGGCCATGCCTTTGCCGAAGGGGCGGCCCTGCATGGTGCTCCTCCGGAACGGCACTGGGTGGCCGAGACGCGGCGTGCGGTCCTGTGGGGTGCGATCTTGCCGCTGGCGGCGATCCTGGGCGCCTTGATCAGCCCTTGGGCCCTTTTGCTTCTGCTGGTCTATCCGCTGCAGATGCTGCGGCTAAGCCGCCGCTTTGGCTGGGAGCGTGGAGTGTTCATGGTGCTGGGCAAGCTGCCCGAGGCACATGGGGTGCTGCAGTTCTGGGGCAACCGGCTGCGGCGGCGGAGGGCCAGGCTGATCGAGTACAAGTAGGCTGGCTTAAGGCCGCAGCTTGCCGCTTGGTCCACCCTGGCGGAACAGGTCGGCCAGCCAGGCACCTTCCCGGGCGATGTCGTGTTCGCGTTCCACGGCCTTGCGCCCGGCCTCGCCCATCCGGGCGGAGAGGACGGGGTCGGCCATCAGACGCATCATGCGGTCGACAAGGGTGGGGACGTCGCCGGGGGGCACGGTGAAGCCGGTCTCGCCATCCTCGACCAGTTCCTGGACGCCCGCGACGCGGCTGGCGACGACAGGGATGCGGGAGGCAAGGGCCTCCATGTAGACCACGGGCAGGCCTTCGGCGAACGAGGGCAGGACCAGCATGTCGGAATTGGCCAAGAGGTCCGCGACCTGCGGCTGGGTCATGAAGCCTGCGAAATGGATTGCATTGGCGATGCCGAGCGCCTGGGCGCGGGCCTCGGCCGGGGCGCGGGCGGGGCCGTCGCCGGCGAGGGTCAGGGTCGCGTCGGGGTGGGTCTTCAGGACCTCGGCCATCGCCTCGATCAGAAGAAGCGCGCCTTTCACCGGGTCAAGACGGCCGACGAAGGCGACGCGCTTGCCGAAGGTGGGTGCGGCGCGGCGGTAGAGCGCGGGGTCGAGGCCGCAATGGACGATGGCGATCTTCGACCAGTGGACGGGGTCGGAAAACAGCATCAGCTGCGAGCGGCAGAAATGGGTGATGGCGACGACGAACTTGGCGCGGGCGATCTTTTCGGGCAGGGACCAGCGGTCGACCTCGAAGAAGATCGCGGGGCCGTGTTCGGTGAAGCTGAAGGGGATGTCGGCCAGTTTCGCGGCAAGGACGGCGACCGAGCAGCTGGAATTGCCGAAATGGTTGTGCAGGTGGCGGGCGTTCTGGGTGCGGAGGTGGTCGGCGAGGACGCCAGCCTCAAGGAAGTAGAACAACTGCCAGAGGAAGGCCTTGAGCCCCGGCGAGCGCATGCGGATGGCGAGCGCAAGTGTGGAGAACCAGGTGCCGGGGGCGCGGACCAGCGCGCGGGCGTGGGCCTTCAGCAGGCGCAGCGGGTTCTTCGCGGCGGCGATGACGTAGAAGGTTTCGGCGCGCGCCTCCTGTTCCTCGCGTCCCTTGAATTCCGACGCGGGCAGGCGGCGGATCGAGCAGGTGATGACCGGCACGCCGGCCGCACGGACCGCATGCACTTCGCGCAGGATGAAGGTGTGCGAGACCTTGGGATAGTCGCCGGTCAGATAGGCGACCGGGCGGCTGTCGGGGGCGGGCGTTCGATCCATGGCATCTTCCCTTGTCATTCCGGCGGGATACCCTGTCACCGTCCGCGCGCCCAGCCCGTCGCCTTTGGCCGCAAGCGGACAGCGACATGGACCACAAGGTAGACAAGAAAGCTGAGCGGTACCCGCGCCGCGATGCCGATAAGCTTGCCTGCTGTCAATCGCGCCTTCGCTTCGTTCTGCAGGAGATCGGGATAAAGCCGGTGCAACTCCTGCACGCCCGCATCCTGGCGCTGGCGGACGCGCACAAGGTTTGCAAGCCCTTCGACCATCGGCCAATGGTAGCGGGCCGGCACCTCGATCCGCTCTGACGGGCGGAACTGCAGGCGGACAAAGGTGTCGTCCGAGATGATGGCCGGGAAGTCGCCCCAGCGGGCGCGTCCTGCCGGGTTCACGGCAAACAGCCCGGCCCCGACTGCGCCGCCTTGCACGAACGGCAAAAGCTGCCAGACGCGGGCATAGTGCCGGGTGATCCAGGACTTTGCGGGGGCGACGGCCAGAGTGCCGGTGACATAGCGCGGGGCATCGGCGGCCAGAGCGGTGGCAAGCTGGCCAAGCAGATCCGGGTCGCAGGCGATGTCGGCGTCGAGATAGACCCTGGCCCGCCCGGTCGCTGCCCGGTCCCCCGCATTCAGCGCGTTGAGCTTTCCGCCTTGGGCAAGGTCAAGGACCTGCATCCCCCAGCCGCGCGCCTGCATCCGGGCCACATAGCCAGTGGCAACAGCGACGGTTTCATCGGTACAGGCGTTCGCCACGACCAGAACTTCGACCGATGTTGCCGCAGTGTCCTGCCCCAGAAGCGTGTCAAGGCAGCGTCCCAGCCAATCGGCCTCGTTATGGGCGGGGATGATGACGCTAAGGTCGTAAACCGGCATGGTAATCGCTGATGCAAAGGCAGGGCCGGTGTGACCGTGGCGGATTAGCGGGGCAGGATCAAGCACACAACGGACTGCTTTGCGGATGTGCAAAGACTTGTGCCGGGATGGAAACAGCGGAAAATTCTGTAATCAATCACAAATCCCGGCAGAAACGGTCGTCGGGCTGCAGCAGAAAGCACTTGCCGAAGGGGCAACTATAGCCTTCTGTCCGGTCGGGATTGGTGTAACAAGCGGATTTGATCGGTGGCGTTCAGGGCAGGGCAGATCGTGGGCAAAGGCAGTCAGGACCAGGCGGGGCGGTCGGGCCTGCCGTTTCCGCTTTCGCTGGTCAACTTTCCCACCGAAGCCGCGCTTCTGGCCGATGTCGAGGCTGGCCTTGCGCGGGGCAAAGGCTTTGCGATTGCCACGCTGAACCTGGATCATGTGGTCAAGTTGCGCCGTGATCCGGCATTTCGCGCGGCCTATCTGGCGCAAAGCCATGTCGTGGCGGATGGCAACCCGATCGTCTGGCTGATGCGGCTGGCGGGTCGGCGCGATGTGCGCCTTGTCCCGGGGTCGGAACTGATTGCGCCGGTCGCGGCGATGGCAGCGCGGGTGGGGGCGCCGCTGGCGTTCCTTGGCTCGACCGAGACGGTCTTGCAGGCGGCGGCCGAGCAGTTGAAAGCGGATCATCCGGGGTTGCAGGTCGCGGCCTGCCTGGCACCGCCCTATGGCTTTGACCCGGCAAGTGCGGCGGCGGATGCGCTGCTGGATCAGGTCGCGGCTTCGGGCGCGCGGATCTGCCTTCTGGCGCTGGGGGCACCAAAGCAGGAGGTGCTGGCGGCGCGGGGGCTGGCGCGGCATCCGAGCGTCGGGTTCCTGTCGATCGGGGCCGGGCTGGACTTCATCGCCGGGCACCAGAAGCGCGCGCCGGTCTGGGTGCGCAAGATCGCGATGGAATGGCTGTGGCGGATGCTGTCGAACCCGCGTCGTCTGGCGCGGCGTTATCTGGACTGCGCGCTGGTTCTGCCGTCGATGACAGTGACGGCGCTGAAGGCGCGGAGCGGGGGGGCCGGGAAATGAGCGGCGAAGGTCCGACGGTCCTGACCGTGCTCTTGAACTGGCGGACGGCCGAGATGACCTTGCGCGCGGCTGACAGTGCCGAACGCGCGATGGAGGGGATCGCGGGGGGGATCGTGGTTGTCGACAACGATTCCGGCGATGGGTCCTTCGAGACGATGAGCGTGGCCCTGAAGGACCGCCCCCGGTTCCGCGTCGTGCAGGCGGGCCGCAATGGCGGCTTTGGCGCGGGGAACAACGTGGGCATCCGGCTGGGCCTGCCGGGGGGCGCGCGGCCGGACTATGTCTATATCCTGAACTCGGACGCCTTCCCGGCGCCGGATGCGATCCGGCTGCTCTTGGACTATCTGGAGGGCCATCCCAAGGTCGGGATCGTCGGCAGCTATATTCACGGTTCGGATGGAGAGCCGCACACCACCTGTTTCCGCTTCCCCTCGGTCGCGTCGGAACTGGAGGGCGCGGCGCGGACCGGGCCGATCTCGCGGCTGCTGCGGCACAAGGCAGTGGCGATCGGGGTGCCCGAGGCGACGGGGCCGGTGGATTGGCTGGCGGGCGCAAGCATGATGCTGCGCGAAGAGGTGATCCGGACGGTCGGCGTCTTTGACGAGACGTTCTTTCTGTATTTCGAAGAGACCGACCTTTGCCGTCGCGCCGCCGAGGCGGGTTGGCCGACGCATTTTGTCAAGGAAAGCCGGGTGGAGCATATCGGCTCGGTCTCGACCGGGATGAAGACCTGGAAGCGGGTGCCGGGCTACTGGTTCGACAGCCGCTGGCATTACTTTCGCAAGGCGGGCGGCACTTCGCGCGCGGTGGCGGCGACGCTGGCGCATGTGACGGGGGCCTTGATCCTGCGGGCGCGGCGGCTGGTGCAGCCGAAGATCCCAAGCGGCCCGCCGCATTTCCTGCGCGACCTGGTGAGCCACGCCTTCGGAAACCTGTTCCGGAAAAAGAGTGTTGATGGTTCCTAGGCCGTTTCCGTGCTAGGATTGCTGACCTTCGGTTAAGAAATTTTCAGACGCACGGGACGATTCGCATGGACGATCCTGGAGACGCGCCCGGCTGTCCGATTTGCGCCACGCCGGCAGCAAAGTTGAGCCCCTGGCTGGACATCCCGATCGACGTGAAGACCGGGCAGGCGATCAGTTCGGGCAAGCTGGTGTGGTGCCGGAGGTGCGCTGTCGGGCTGATGCGCCGGGCGCTGACGCCCGAGGAGGTACGGGCCAGCTATGACATGGCGGCGTACTACACCCACGGCCGGTCGCATATCCCGGAGGTGGCCGCCGGGTTGATTGACCGGGTTCTGGTCAAGTTGGCCTGGCTGACGGATCAGGGCCGGATGATGGATGCCGCCTGGCTGCAGGCCCTGCAACCGCAGGCCCGGCGTGTCTTGGACATCGGCTGTGGTGGCGGGGATCTGATCGCAACCCTGGCCGCGCCGGATCGGCAGCTGTTCGGGGTCGACCCCGACCCTGCGGCGCGCGCGATGGCGGCGGGGCGGGGCGTGACGGTCGAAGCGGGCACGGCCGAGACGATCCCGCCGGCGATCAAGGAGCAGAAGTTCGATCTGATCCTGATGACCCATGTCCTGGAACATTGCGCCGATCCGGGGCTGGCCTTGCGCAATGTGCATACGTTGCTGGCCGAGGGGGGCGGGTTCTACTGCGAAGTGCCGAACTGCGCGGCGCTGCATTTCCGGACCTATGCCGAGATTTCGGAGATGCTGGACGTGCCGCGGCATGTGAAGTTCTTCACCCCGCAGTCATTGCGCCGTGTGATGGAGTTGGCCGGTTTCCAGATCGTGGTAGAGGTTCACCATGGCCGGACCCGGCATTTCTCGCCGGGGTGGCGCGCCTGGGAGAACCAAGTGCACCGGCGGCTGCGGGACAGCGGTGGCGCCAGGACAACGCCGCGACGGACGCTGGGCCGCGACCTGTTGCTGCTTGTGCGGTCAGCCTTTGCGATGCCGGATCGGAAGTATGATTGCATCGGGCTGTTCGCCCGGGTGTCAGGTTCGGCCGAGGTCAAGGCCGGAACTGGAAGTCCCGGCTGAGCGCGACGAAGACGCTGGGCGATTCGGCACGGCCGCCACCGTCGTGGCGGACGGTATAGCCCATGCCGCCCGACAGGCTCCAATCAGCGGTGAGCATGTGGCTGACGCCAGCGTCGAGCGAGATCTGTTCGATCCGTTCGGAGGGCGAGTCGCTGTTTTCGTAGGTGGCGTCGAACAGGAATGTCGTGGTGTCGTTCAGGTTCTTCGCCCAGGTCAGGCTGAACACCGAGTCCGTCACGGTTTCATCGTCGTCGACGTCATAGCCGACGCTGCGTTCCGCGACGATGCCGATGCTGCCGTCGGGCAGAGCGCGGGTCCATGCCAGCGATCCGATCAGGTCGGTCCCGCTGCCGTCGGCATGGGTCACACCGAGGCGGGCCGAGAGCGTGTCGCGCTGAACTTCCAGTTCGCGGCCGATCTCGAACGTCTCGCGCTGGCCTTCATCGACATCGGTCACGACGCGGAGGAGCGCATAGGCCGAGCCGACCGGCATGTCGTAGGACAGGCGGATGCTGGCATCGGGGCCGTCGTCGCGGTCAATGAGGCCGCTCTCTTCGGTTTCGGTCTCGGTGTAGCCGAGTTCAACCGAAAGATCCGTCCGTTCGGACAGCGAATAGTCGAGCCCGGCGAAGACGGTTGCAGCGTCGGTCGTGGTGGTGCCGAGATCCTCTTCCTCGCGGTGGCGATAGCGGATGCCGACCCGGCCGGTCGCCACTTCGGAAAAGTGCAGGATCGCGGCCAGGTCGCCGCGCCATTCGTCGCTGTCGACGAGATCGGGGTCGATGGTGTCCTGAAACTCGGTCCGGTCATAGGCGAGGCCTAAAGCGAAGCCGACGCCGGAGGTGCGCCCGGTTTCCAGGCGCGCCGAAAGGAACAGGTCGCTGCGGGTGCCGACCGCGCCGACATCGCCAAGATCGTCACCGAAGGCACCGACATCGTCGGTACGGAATTCGGCGGAGAGGTCGAGGACCGCGGCCGGGACCTCTCGGTGGTAACCGAAGGTCAGGGCCGTGCGGCCAAAGTCGATTTCGCTGCCGTCGACGTCATCCTGGGCGATGACCCCGCCGGTTACCGCGAAGTCCAGTCGGTCAATCGCGGTTTCGCTGGCCAGGCCGAAGGACAGAAGCGTGACATTCGCAATCTCGGTCCCCTCGGCCGGAATTGCGAGATCGGCGTTGCGGCTGATTTCCAGCCGGTTCTCGATGCCGAAGGTCAGCAGCAGGCCACCTTCCTGCGCACGGCTTGCGCCGGGCACAAGTGCCGCGCCGAAGGCGCAGACTCCTCCGATCAGGTGGCCGGTCCGGCGCATGGCTCTGATTACTCGAACAGTTTGCGCTGCGGAATGACGATGACGTCGCCGGCGACAAGCCGGGTGGTGCCGCCAGCCGAGACACCGCGTTCGATGGCATCAAGGTCAAGCTTGTAAATCTGTTCGTTGCCGGCCTTGTCGACGCGGCGCAGCTGGATCCGTTTTTTCGCGGCGAAGGGCGACAGGCCGCCAGCCTGAGCGATGGCCTGCAGAAGCGTGGTGCCGGGCGAGACCTGGACCTTGCCGGGGGTGCCCGCTGCGCCGAGGACGAAGATGTCGATGGTGCGGGGGGCCGAAGGTGCGGGGCGTTCTGCCAGCGAGCTGAGGGTCACGAAGACCGTCGGCGGCGAGGCGAATCCCGGGGCAAGGCGGCTGGCGAGTTCAGACTGCACATCGGCGATGCTGCGGCCGGCGACGCGGAAAGTGCCCGCGACCGGCAGCGAGATCTGACCGTCCGGCAGAACGATCGCGCTGCGGTTCAGCGTGGCATCTTCCAGGACCTCGATCTGCAGCGTGTCACCGGAGCGGATTCGGTAGTCCTGAGCTGCCGCAGTGATGGCCAGAATCGGCAACAGGAACAAAGCGGCGACCAGACGGCGAAGGATGAACATCGAAAATCTCCATTGCGGCCCGCGAAAATCGGGTTGAGCAGCATTCAGCCTACGTTATTTGGCTGGAGCCGGATCGAAAAGGGGAAATCCACCCGAATGCGGCAGACAGCCGCGCTGCGTGGCCTTGAAGCCCACCATTGCGGCTTGCGGTGGCCGATATGCCACATCAGGCGGTGAAGCCGGACAAGCCAAGGTTGCGGGTGACAGAATCGGTCGTCTCTTGCATCAGCCGCGCGACCTGCGCGTCCGGGGCCTTGGCCGGGGTCCCGTCAGCGCGGGTCAGGGCATGTGGCAGGCCTACGGTGCTTTGCTGATAAAGCACTGCACAGTGGACGAGGGCGACGAGGTAGTTGCCAAGATCGTTGAGGTGGATCACGTCCAGCGTGCCGTCCTCGGCCCGGGAGAAGAGGTCGGTCCGGTCGCGGACGTTGCCGACACCGCCTTGTGCCTCGACCGCGCGAACGAAGGCCGCGAGCACCTGGCCTGCGGGGATCAGGAAGATCTGCATCCCTTCGGGCAGCTTGGCGAGAGCCGGTCCCAGCACCCGGGAGAGCCAATAGCGGTCGTGGTCAAGGTCCAGCCGTTCCAGCCAGCCCTCGGGATCGTCCAGCTGGTGCCAGGTCTCGTAGAGGTAAAGCCGCACGTCGGGCCGCGCCTTCTGTGCCTCTTCGGCCCAGCGGGCAAGGTAGACCGGGCTGTCATAATAGCGGATCGAGTCGCGGATCTCGACCATCTCGGTCAGGACAATGGCGTCGTAGTCGCCGCTGCTGACCGCCTCCAGCGCGGGGCGAAAGCGGGGATGGGCGTTCTCGGACTCGAAGCCGTTGATCGGGGCGTCGCCCCAGTGCGCCTGCAGCGTGGTGCCCCAGCCAAGCTGGCTGTCATACTGGTGGCCGGTGGGGGCAAGCTGGGCCAGCATCGCGGGCATGTCGCGGTTCACCAGGCTGTGGCCAAGGTGGAACACGGTCATCGGCTGATCCGGCTTGGGAACCGAAGCGGCGGCAATCCGGGTCCTGACCGATGCGGAGGACGGCGGGCGGGTCAGGGACCAGTACAGCCCACCCGCGCCAACTGCAGAGAGGAGGCTGCCGAGGATTGCCTTGCGTCGCGTCATCATCGTCACCGTGCCACCCCTGCCAAAATCAACCCCTCGACCAGAGCCAAGCGACCCTGAACCCTGTCACCGGCTCGGAAAGCCCCGGCGTCCGTGAGGAACTGGGCATCGAACCCGCTTTCGACAAGGGTCACCTGCACGGCGTCGAAGCCGAACATCGCCCGGGCGCCCTGGGCTTGGGCCTTGAACAGGGCCTCCTTGGCGGCAAAGACCTGGCGGACCTGCTGGCCGGGGTCGCCATTGGGAAACGCGGCCCGTTCCTGGGGCGAGGTGAGGCTGGGCCAGAGGTCGTGTGGCAGGGGGCTGTCGTCTTCGACATCGACGCCAAGTGGGGCACCGGGGCGTGCCACGGCGACGGCCAGCCCGGCGGCATGGGCGATGGACCCGGCGATACCTTCGGGCCAGATGGCGGCGCGGTCCGGGCCCATCGGCAGGGCGACGGCTGGAAGGCCAAGCGCGGCAAGGGCTGTCCGTGCGGCCTGCCGTCCGGCGGCGAATTCGGCAAGGCGGTGCGGGACCGCCCCGATCACAGCCTGACGTTCCGCAGGCCAGAGGTCACGCGGGTCGGCTGCGGGCAAAGTGCACAGCGCCACGGCGACATCCGCCGGGAACAGCGCGGCAAGCGCGGTCTCGATCCGTTTCAGCCGGGAAGGCTGGATCATCCCAGCGCCTTCTCCCGCGCTTCGCGCATCGCCCGGCGGCGGGCCATCGCATCCATCCGGCTGTCCGCGGCCTCGGTCACGCCCGCCTGAGGAGCTGCAGGGGCGGCGGTGGGCGCAGTGGCGGCTTGCGGCACCAGCTTGGCGATGTGGTCGGCCAGGGCAGAAACCACCGGGAAGCGGAAGATGTCGGTGATCGCGATCCGGTCGGAGTTCAGCGCCACCTTCATCTCACGGTGGGCCTGCACCGCCAGCAGCGAATGGCCGCCGAGGGTGAAGAAGTTGTCGGACCGGCCGACCTGCGGCACGCCAAGGACGCGGGCCCAGACGGCGGCGATGGTCTGTTCCACCCCGCCTTCCAGCGGGACAAAGGCCTTGGGCGCGGCGGGGGCGGCAACAGCCGAGGGTGTGGGCAGCGCCTTGCGGTCGACCTTGCCGTTCGGGGTCAGCGGGAAGGCGTCAAGCCGGACGATATGGGCGGGGACCATCACCTCGGGCAGGTGCTGGCCAAGGCCGTCGCGGAGCGCCTGTTCGTCGATGGTGCCGTCGGCGGTGACATAGCCCACCAGTCGCACGTCGCCGGGCTGATCCTCGCGCGCGATGACCACGGCCTGCCGGATGCCGTTGGCAGCTTCGAGCGTGGTCTCGATCTCGCCCAACTCGATCCGGTGGCCGCGGATCTTGACCTGGAAGTCGGCGCGGCCGAGGTAGTCGAGCTTGCCATCCGGGCGTTTGCGGACCAGATCGCCGGTCCGGTACATCCGGCCGTGGCCTGCAAAGGGGTCGGGGCGGAAGCGGTCGGCGGTCAGGTCGGGGCGCTGGAAATAGCCGTGCGCCACACCTTCGCCGCCGATCCAAAGCTCACCCTCGCGGCCATCGGGGACCGGGGTCTGGCTGTCGTCCAGTACATAAAGCGCCGTGTTGGCAATGGGTTGGCCGATATTGACCACGCCTTCGGCGCCCGTTGTCGCCTCGACCGAAGACCAGATCGTCGTCTCGGTCGGGCCATACATGTTCAGGACCGGAGTGCCGATCAGGCCGGAGAGATCGCCCGCCAGACGGCCCATCAGCGCCTCGCCCCCGACGAGCATCCGATTGAGCCGTTTCAGCGCCGCGCGGGCACCGTCGTCTTCGGCCAACATCCGTGCCATCGACGGGGTGCATTGCAGGTGCGTGACCTCGTGGCGGTGGATCAGGCCCGCCATCGAATCGTCGCCCTCGGCCCCGGAGTTGGTGATGCGCAGGACTTCGGCGACAGGCTTCAGACCCTCCAGCACCACGGCAGTCGGGATGCCGTAGTCGATCAGGCAGGCCACTTCGTCGACGTCGATTGCCTTCAGTTCCTCGACCCGCTTCACGGCATCGTCCACGGTTCCGAACAGGCCGGAATCGTCGAAATAGCGCAGGAAGGCGAAATCGAGGATGGCTTCCAGCTCATCAGGGGCCAGCGAGCCAAGGTCGATGTCCATCGGATTGGCCATGCCCTGCGGCTTCTTGAAGGCCGGGAAGGCCCAAGCGTATTGCTTGATCAGGCCCGCCGCCGAGCGGAGGTAGCTTTTCATCGGCTCACGCGCGACGGTGCGCGCGGTTTCGCGGTCTTCGGCCAGGAAAGTGTGCAGCATCAAAGTGACCTTGAAGCGGGACGGGTCATGCCCGGCCTCGGCCAATGCGGCGCGGTAAAGTTTCACTTTGGCGGCCACTTCGGCAATCGACTGGCCGAGGAGGTGGGTCAGGACATGGGCCCCCATCCGACCCGCTTCGCGCCAGGTTTCGGGGTTGCCGGCGGTGGTCACCCAGGCCTCGACTTCCTTGGAAACGGGGCGGGGCTGGGTCTTGACGGCGAAGGGCGTGCCGTCCTTGCGGGGAAACTCGACCGCTTCGCCGCGCCACAAGCGGCGGACCTGGTCAAGCGCGTCGAACAGGGCCTGCCGGTTGGCGGGGGGCGTGTTTTCTGGGCGGAGGACGAAATCGTCGGGCTGCCAGCCCGAGGCGAAGGCCATCCCGGCACGGCCGTTGGTCAGGTTGTCGATGACCGCCCATTCCTCGGCGATGCGGGCGGGGTGGTGCAGGGGGGCGACGATGGACCCAGCACGGACGCCGATGTTCTTCGTCACCGCAGCTGCTGCTGCGCCGGTGACGGCCGGATTCGGGTAGGGGCCGCCGAAGGCGTGGAAGTGGCGTTCCGGGGTCCAGACCGCGACAAAGCCGTTCTGGTCGGCGAACTTGGCGCCTTCGAGCAGAAGCTCGTATTTCGATGGCCCGGGCAGATCGTCGTTGCCCCAGTAGTAGACCGAGAAGTCCATCTTGCGCGGGTTGATTGTGTTGCCGCCGCCCGACGGACGCACCCGGGCGGATTCGTCGGCAAGAACGACGGTGAAGCCGCGGGTCAGGGTCCAGAAGAGTTCGAGGACGGAGATGTCAAAGCTGAGCGAGGTGACGGCAAGCCAAGTGCCGGGATCGGTGCCGAGCGCATCGTCCATGCCCGCGAAGAAGTTCATTACGTTTCGGTGGCCGACGACGACGCCCTTGGGCCTGCCGGTCGAGCCAGAGGTGTAGATCACATAGGCCGGATCTTCGGCAATCGGGCCGTTGGCGGGCAGGGTCGTGGCCGCAGTGGCAAGGCGGGGGTCGGTGTCGAGGACGAGGAGCATCGGGCCTTGCGGCAGGGCGTCGGCCACGGCGCTTTCGGTGAGAATGACCGGGCAACCCGAGTCCTCGGCATAAAGGGCGAGGCGGTCGGCGGGGTAGGCCGGGTCCATCGGCACGTAGGCGGCACCGGCCAGCTGGATGCCAAGCGCTCCGGCAACCATGTCGGTGGAGCGGGAGCAGGCCAGACCCACGAGAGCTCCGCGTTGGACGCCCATGCCGCGCAGGGTGTTGGCGATGCGGGCGGCGCGGTCGGCAAGCTGGGCGTAGGTCAGGCGGTTGTCGCCTGCGATGACGGCGGTGGCGTCGGGGGTGCGGGCAGCCTGGGCGAGGATGGCGCTGGGCAGGGTGATCTGCCGGTCGTAGTCGCGCAGCGTGGCGGCAAGGGCGCCGGAATAGGTGCGCGTTTCCTGATCGGAGAGCAGGGTGAAGCTGGCAAGGTCAGCCTCGGGCGCGGCAGCCATGCTGGACAGAAGGCGCGTGATGCGGTCGGCAAGCTGGGCTGCCTCGGCAGCGGAGAGGCGCGCGGCGTCGTGCCAGAAGGCGGGCGTGCCGCCGGTCGAGATCGTGACGAGGCTGCCCGCAAGCCGTTCCGTGCCGTCGGAGATCGCGAGGCCCGAGGGCTGAAGGCCCGTCAGGCCGGGGTCGCGCAAGGCCAGATCGGCGGCGATGCCGCCTGCCGCGCGGCCTGCGTCGAGGGCGCGAGTGGTGCGGGCTTCCGCGTCGCCGACCAATCCGGAGGCGTCCAGCCGCACGGGCACCCAGGGCAGAAGGTAGCCGGGGGCGGGGTCATTGGCCGAGACCAAGGCGATGTCACCGCCGGTGCGTCCAAGGGCGCGGATCGCGGCCAGAGCGAGGCGGGCGGGGGATGTGGCGGGGACGGCAAGCGGGATCTGGCGCCAGTCCTGGGTGCTGGTGGTGGTTCCCGCAAGGGCCGGGTCGGGGCGGAGAAGGAGGTTGCGCAGGCGGGCTTCCGCTTCGGCGGCGGGGGCGAGGGCTGCGTCCAGGCGTGCGGCTTCGGCTGCGTCTGGCGACGTAAGCGTTGTCCCGGCGCGGGCGGTGTCGATGGGCAGGCCCTTGAGGCAGGTCAGGTGCGACAGGCGCACGGCACCATTGGCGCAGGCCACAGCCAGGCTGTCGGTATCCCGCGCCAGAACGGTGCCAGGGGCCGCCGAGCCGGTCACGACCTCGGCCTGGCCCACGGCCCAGACCTGGCCCGCGACCTCGATCTTCGGGACCGACAGGGGATTGCGGTAGCCGCCGTGATCGAGCGCGCGGACCGTGCGGGCGACCGCTTCGGCCGGTCGGGTGAAGTCAAGCCGCGCTGCGGCGGCAGGCCGGTCGGCCCGCATCCAGACCTTGTGCGCACCTTGGGCCTGCGGCTGGCGCGGGTGGCCGCCCGCCTCCATCGCGGTCACCACTTCGGCAAAGCTGTCGAGAGCGGCGCTGAAGCAACGGGCGTTCAGGGTGAAGGCGGTGTCGTCGGGCTCGATCTCGAAAGCGCGGGTGGCCAGCACCTCGCCCTCGTCGATCCCGGTGGTCATCAGGTGCCAGGTGACGGCATGGGTCGCCTCGCCGTTCAACAGCGCCCAGACCGGGGCGTTGAGACCGGCGTAGCCTGGCAAGGGGCCGTCGTGGAAGTTGACCCCGCCCTGACGGGCCAGCGCCAGAACCGGGGCGGGCACGACCGAAAGGTTCGCGACCGACAGGAGCCAGTCGACCGCAAGCCCCGCCGTCCGGTCCGCCAGCCCGGCCCCCGGTGCGATGACCCGCAGCCCTGCGGCGGATGCCCAGGCGGCGACCCTTGCCTCACGCGTGACGACGGCGGCGAGGGTATGGCCCCGCTCCAGCCAGCGCTTGCCGCATTCCGCCGTCAGGCTTTCGTTGCCGATCAGAAGGGCGGTCAGGGTCATGGGAAATCTCCGGTCACTCGGCAGCAAGTCTATGATCAGGGTGGCGGAACTCGCCAGCTTCGGCCGCCTGAATTGCGGCCTTCATCCGTGCGGCCAAAACGCGCACGTTCGGTTCCAGTACCATCGAGTCGTGGTCGCCCGGCACCTCGACCACGTCCAGCCGGGGCGCGAAGGGGGTCCAGAGGTTGTCGTGGAAGACGTACTCGCGGGCTTCGGAGACCCAGTTGCCCCCCGTGACCTTGAAGCGACGGTCGAGCGGCGGGCGGTAGAGGACGACGCGGCCAGTCTCCCAGCCCTTCAGGTCGTAAACGCCAATTGCATGGCGGAAGGCGGCTTCGATGGCGGCGTTGTTGTAGGACGGCACGGTCGGGTCAGGCTCGTTCGCAGCCTTCGCGCGGCGCGAGCGTTCCCATTCCCAGCGACGCTTGGCCCACTCCGCCAGGAACTTCGGCCCACCGGCGCGGATTTCTGCCAGCTTGATCATGGCCTTGTCAGGCTTGGACAGGAACGGACGCACGGGGAGCGGCGTGTCGAGGAGGACCATCAGGGCCACCTCTTCCCCTTCGGCGCGGAGCATCTGGCCGATCTCCCACGCGGTCAGGCCACCACCCGAGAAACCGCCCAGAAGGTAGGGGCCCTTGGGCTGCACCTGCCGGATTTCGGCAAGACACGAGGCTGCGGCCTCTTCGATTGTCATTTGCGGCTGGTCGTCACCGAACAGGCCCTTGGCCTGGAGGCCGTAGAACGGGCGGTCGGTGCCCAGAAGGCTGGCGAGGTGGCGGAGGTTCAACACGTTGCCGAACATGCCTGCGACGAGGAAGAACGGGGTCTTTGGTCCCCCATCGCCGCGATGCATGCCGACGAGGTGGGTGAACTTCGGACCCGCCGGATCGGCGAGTTCCGTCGGGGCCGGGGCGTTGTCGTCCTGCGGGCCGATGCGGTCGATGACCAGGGCGGCGCAGCGGGCGATGGTCGGGGCCTCGAACAGGACCGAGATCGGGAAGTCGACCTTCCACTGGCGGCGGATCATCGCGAACAAGCGGACGGCAATCAGGGAGTGGCCGCCGAGGGTGAAGAAGTCATCCTCGACCCCCACTTCGGCGACGCCGAGAAGTTCGGCCCAGAAGCCCGCAAGCGTGCGCTCGACGCTGTTGCGCGGGGCGACGTAGGCGGTTTCCAGATCGGGCCGGGCAAATCCGGGGCCTTCGGTTTCGGTCGCCACTGGGGCGTTGGCCTGCTTGACCAGCGTTTCCAGGTCAAGAGAGGAGACAAGGACCTGCGCCCCGTCGGCGGCGAGCGCCCGCAGGAAAGCCTCGGCACCCTCGGCCGGGCGGATGCCGCCGGCAAGGGCCTGAGCGAGGCGCTGTTCGGCGGGGGACTGGCCGCGCTGGTCGTCGTCGCGGATCACTTCGCGCGGGTTCGGAGCGGCGGGTTTCGCCAGGGCTTCCTCGAAGGCGACCTTGCGGAAGGTGATGCCTTCGACCTCGACAAGGACGCGGCCCGAGGGGTCGGTCAGGGTGACGTCGAAGCTGGCGGTGTCGTCGGTCGGAGTGCCCGACAGGCGGACCCAACTGCGGATTTCGGCGGGCAGGGGGCCGAAGACGCGGACCGTAGTGGTGGTGACGGGGGCCCAGACAAAGCCCTCGGCCACCTTGGGCAGAAGTGCTATGCCCCAGCCGGTGCCGATGTCGTAGAGCGCGGGGTGGATCGTGCAGGTCGCGGTGTCCTGGACGGCCTGGGTCGGCAGGGCGAGAGTTGCAAGGCCCTCACGGTTGCCCAATGCGGTGGCCTTCAGGACCTGCCAGCGCGGACCGAAGGCGATGCGGTCTTCCTGCGCGGAGGGAAGGTTCTCGCCGCCTGCCGCCGTCGCTTTGTCGGGGCAGCGGGCGGCGATGGCGGTCAGATCCAGCGTTTCCGGCTGCGCCGTCAGGGGTGCGACGCCCATCTCGGCGGTCATGGCCCAGCCTTGCGGCTCCAGAGCGCGGGCCCGCAGGCGCTGGTTGCCGTCGCGGGCACGGGTCAGGCTGACGCGCAGGTCGCGGGGCAGGTTCGCCTCAAGCCGGAGGGGGCGGAAGACGGTGAGGTCGGTGAGTTCGAGGCCCTGCTTGCCGCCGGTGGCCATCAGCGCCTCATGCGCGATTTCCGGCCAGGCGGCGCCGGGAAGGACCGCGGTGCCGTCGAGGAGACGGTGGTCGTCCATCACCCAGTGCTCTTTGGTCAGCGTGGCGTGAAAACGCGTTTCATCCTCGCCCTTCTGCATCCGTTCGAGGACCAGCTGGCCGGGAAGCGGCGCGCCTGCATCCTTGCCCTGGCGGCGGGCGTCGGCGTCGGCGGCCATGCCGATCCCCGACCAGATGCCCCAGTTGATCGCGGTGACGCGGGTGCGCCCGCCGGACCGGCTGCGGGCGAAAGCGTTGAGGTATTCGTTCGCGGCGACATAGTCGGCCTGGCCCGCCGGGGTGATGACGGTCGAGGTCGAGGAAAAGAGGACGATCCGGTCGACAGAACCGTCTGGAAGAAGGGTGTCGAGAAGCTTGGTGCCGTGCACCTTGGGCGACAGGACGGCATCGGCGCTGCCGGGGTCCTTGCCCAGGAGCGGCGCGTCGTCGACGGTGCCTGCGGCATGGACCACGCCGTAGATCGGGCCGAATTCGGCGCGGACGCGGTCGAAGGCGGCGCGCATGTCTTCGGGGTTGCAGACGTCGGCGGCGACGGCCATGACCCGGCCCAGGCGTTCCAGGCGAGACAGGACCCCGGCGCGGACCGATCCGGGTTCCGGGACATGGCGGCCGATGAGGGCTATCTTGGCATGCCGGTCGCGCATCAGGCGCTCGGCCACGGTGACTCCGATCCCACCGAAGCCGCCGGTGATCACCCAGACCGAGCCTTCGGGGACCTCGGCCTGATCCGGCATCGGTGCGGGGACGAGGCGGGTCTCCAAGCGCCGGCTGCCACGGATCGCGGCGACGGTGTTGGTGGGCGTGGCAAGCATCTCTTCCAGGACGGCCGAGACGGTTTCTGGGGCGATCGGCGCCTTGCGGTTTTCCGGCAGGGCCACGTCCAGCAGGCTGGCGGTGAGGCCGGGCAATTCGCGCGGCATGACGCGGACGGGGCCTGCGACAGTGGCTTTCTCGGGGTAGGGCAGGGCTTCGGTGCGGACCTGAGCCGCGCCGGAAGTGACGACGGTCAGGTGGGGCAGGGGCTTAAGGCCGATCTCGCCCATCGCCTGGCCGAGGAAGAACAGGCTCCAGAACCCCTGTTCAAGGTTGCGCTGGAAGAAGCTGGACCCGGGGCGGAAGGTTTCCCCCTGGGTGACCAGCCAGAAATGCGCGATGCGGGCGGGGGTCAGTTCGCGCTGGGCGAGGTCGGCGAGGAGGGCGTCATAGCCTTCGCGGCCATGTTCGGGGGCAAGGGTGTAGGTGTCGTCCGAGGTGCGGGCAAAGGCGTCACCCGCGTGGACGGTGATGACACGGTGGCTGGCGGTGCGCAGGCGCTGGACGGCAGCACGGGCAAGGCCGGCCTCGTCCGCGAAGACCAGCCAGGTGAGGGGTGCGCCAAGCTCGGTCTCGACATCGACCGGGCAGTCGGCGGGCATCACGCGCCAGCCGATGCGGTAGCCGAAATCGGTCACCGAGTCGTGCCGTTTCGCGGTCACGTCAGCCTCGGTCACCACGGCGGGCTGGCCGCGTTCGACGAAATAGCGGCTGCGCTGGAACGGGTAGGTCGGCAGCGGGACGCGGCGGCGCTTTGCCTCGCCCCAAAGCTGGGACAGGTCGGGTTCGGCCCCGCAGGCCCAGAGGCGGCCGAGGGTGGCGATGAAGTGGCGGTCGTCGGAGGTGGTGTCGTCGGGGTGGCGGAGGCTGGCCGGGACGGGTTGGCCGCCCATCGCGCCGTTGGCTTGGGCCAGCGAGGCCATGGCACGGCCGGGGCCGACCTCAAGATACACGCGGTCGGGCTTCTGGCGCAGGGTGGCCATGCCGTCGGCGAAGCGGACGGTGTTGCGGAGGTGGGCGACCCAGTAGTCGGGGCTGGTCGCCTCGGCATCCGTCAGGATTTGGCCGGAGCGGTTGGAGATGATCGGGATCTGTGGGGGGCTGAGCTGCATGCCCGCAAGGTGGGCGCGGAAGGCGGCAAGGATGCCTTCCAGCATCTTCGAATGCGCGGCGATGTCGATGGCGATGCGGGTGGTGTCGATGTCGTCGGCCTTCAGCCGCGCGGCGAGGTCTTTCAGGCCCGCGTCCGAGCCGGAGACGACGGTCAGTTCCGGCGCGTTGATTGAGGCGATGTCGAGGTCGCCGAGGTAGGGTATCAGGGCGGTCTCGGAGAGCGGGACCGAGAGCATCCCGCCCGCAGGCACGGTGTCGAACAGTTGGCCGCGCAGGCGGACGAGGCCGACGGCGGCTTCCAGCGTCATCACGCCCGCCACGCAGGCGGCGGCGTTTTCGCCCATGGAATGGCCGATCAGCATTGCGGGACGGATGCCCCAGCTTTCCCAAAGCTTTGCCAGCGCCACTTCGACGATCAGGATCAACGGCAGCTGCTTGGACGGCTGGCGCAGCGCCTCCGCAGCGGCCTTTTCCTCGCCCGGTGCGGGCAGCCAGAGGGCGCGGGTCTCGGCTTCGGCATCTTTCAGCGCGGCAAGGCCTCGGTCCATCCATTCGGCGAAGACGGGTTCGGTCTCATAAAGGTCGCGCGCCATGTTGGGGTATTGCGCGCCGCCGCCTGGGAACATGAAGACGACGTCAGGGGCATCGCCCAGACGGCGCTGGGTGAAGACGCGGCGGGGATCGCCTGCCTCCAGCATCTTGGCGGCTTCCTCGTGGGTCTCAGCCACCAGAACGCGGCGGTGTTCAAAGGCGCGGCGGCCGTGCTTGAGCGTCCAGGCGACGTCGGCCAAGGGTTGTTCGGGGTGGGCGCGCAGGTGGGCGGCGAGGCGTTGGGAAGCTTCGCCGAGGGCCGACTGGCTGCGGGCGGAGAGGGTGATGAGCTGGAAGGGCCAATCGGACGCTTCCGAGACGGCCACGGCGGGCGGTTCCTGCACGACGACGAAGGCGTTCGTGCCGCCGACGCCAAGCGAGTTCACCCCGGCGCGGCGGGGTCCCTTGCGGCGGGGCCAGTCCGACAGGCGGTCGTTGACGCGGAACGGGCTGCCGTCAAAGTCGATGGCCGGGTTCGGGGCTTCAAAGTTCAGGGACGGCGGCATCTGGCCGTGGTGGAGCGCAAGGGTGGTCTTGATAAGGCTGGCCACGCCCGCCGCGGTGTCTAGGTGGCCGATGTTGGTCTTGACGCTGCCGATCCGGGCAAAGCCCTTTGCGTCGGTGGTGCGGCGGAACGCGTCGGTCAGGGCGGCGACTTCGATCGGGTCGCCCAGATATGTGCCGGTGCCGTGGCATTCGATGTAGTCGATCGTCTCGGCCGGAGTGCCAGCAACGGCCAGCGCGGTGGCGACGCAGGCGGATTGGCCTTCGACCGAAGGGGCGAGATACCCGGCCTTCGCGGCGCCGTCGTTGTTGACGGCAGATCCCTTGATGACGCCCCAGATGTGGTCGCCGTCGGCCACCGCGTCGTCATAGCGGCGGAGCAACACCGTGCCCGCGCCCGATCCGAAGACGGTGCCTTGTGCCCGGTGGTCGAAAGCATGGCAGACGCCGTCGGGCGACAGGACCTCGCCCTCCTTGTAGAGGTAGCCGCGGCCCTGAGGCATGTCGATGGTGACACCCCCGGCCAGGGCCATGTCGCATTCGCCGTTCAGCAAGGCCTGGATCGCGTAGTGGGTTGCCACCAGCGAGGTCGAGCAGGCGGTCTGCATCCCAAGGCTGGGGCCTTTGAGGTCGAAGACGTGGCTGACGCGGGTGGAGAGGAAGTCCTTGTCGTTGCCGGTATGGCGGAGAAGGAACATGCCGGTGCTTTCGACCAGCGCCGGGTTCGAGCAGAGGTTGAAGTAGAAATAGCTGCCCATCCCGCAGCCGGCGAAGACGCCGATGCGGCCTTTGAACCCTTCGGGCGTGTGGCCGGCGTTTTCCAAGGCCTCCCACGCCACTTCAAGGAACTGGCGGTGCTGGGGGTCGAGGATCGCGGCTTCCTTGGGCGAGAAGCCGAAGAATTCGGCGTCGAAACGGTCGAAACCTTCCAGCAGCGCGGCGGCCGGGACGTAGTTCGGGTTGCGGAGAAGCGCGGGATTTTCGCCCGAGGCCAGAATCTCTTCCTCGGTCAGGCGACGCACGGCGCTGCGGCCGTCGCGCAGGTTTTCCCAATAAGCCTGGATGTCCGCGGCACCGGGAAGGTGAGCGGCCATGCCCACGATTGCGATATCCGTGTCTGCCGGAAGGTCCTGCATACCGTCCTTCATGCCACTACCCTCTCGACTTGCCTTCTGCGGTCCGCGCTGGTGGTGCGGATGGCCCGCCCCGTGGCGTGACCGATGCGATGATTCCCGTCTGTGCCCGGGCGCCGGGACAGTTCAGCACAATATGACAAACTCTGCACCTTCCCGAAAATCGGGGACTGACCGGGACCATCAACGATTCGCGCGCCGTCAAAATTTTCTTGAGCTTTCCTACATGAGTCCGTCTACATACGCACGAGTGTTGGGTAAGAAAGTGGCCATTTTTGGGGGATTCCGGACCCTACGGCTATGATTTCCCTACTTTGTTGCTGCATTGGCATCAGTATTCTGGAAGGCGTCGCCATGCCTTTTGACTTTGCTTATTACAGGGGAACAAAGCCCCACTGTTTCGGGGAATTGCTTAAAGGTGAGTAGATGACGCGCAGTAGGTCCCGCAGGTTGTTATCCCGCATCCTGTGGCTGGATCCGGAGGCCGGAAACGAGGTGGACTCGCTGCCGGACAGCCCGGTGCGGCCTGTCGATTCGGTTCCGGACATCCCGACCTATCAGGATCGCAGCGTCGCCGTGACGCCGCCGCCAAGCTTTCTTGAATCGCCCGTGCCGCGTCCGGCGCGGGTCCGGTCGCGGCTTTTGCCGACCGAGCCGCCGGTCGTGAAGTCGTCCGACCTTTATATCGAGCATTTCGGCTTGAAGATGCGCCCCTTCGCGCTGACGCCGGACCCGGACTTCCTGTACTGGCCGCCAGCGCACCAGCGTGCCTATACGATGCTGGAATACGGCGTGCGGGCGCATTCGCCGATCACCTTGATCACGGGCGAAGTCGGGGCGGGCAAGACGACGCTGCTTCTGCATCTGGTGCGGTCGCTTGGCAACGAGTTGCGGGTCGGGCTGGTGTCGAACCCGCACGGCTCGCGGGCCGAACTGTTGCGCTGGGCGCTGCATGCCCTGGAACAGCCGGCCGAGCTGGAGGAAAGCTACGTCGACCTCTTCTCGCGCTTTCAGAACTTCCTCTTGTCGGAATACTCGCTTGGCCGCAGCGTTGTCCTGATCTTCGACGAGGCGCAGAACCTGTCGGCAGAGGCGCTGGAAGAGCTGCGGATGTTCATCAACATCAACTCGGGCAAGGATGAGGTGCTGCAGCTGGTCCTGATCGGCCAGCCGGAACTGCGGACGCTGGTGTCGCGTCCCGAGATGCGGCAGTTTGCCCAGCGGGTGGCGGCCAGCTACCACCTGACGGCCATGGACCTGAAGACAGTCCGCGGGTACATTCCACATCGTCTGAAGATTGCGGGCGCTGAGACGCGCATCTTTACGTCACCCGCGATCAGCATCATCTTCGAGCTGACCAAGGGTGTGCCGCGTCTGGTCAATCAATTGTGCGATCTGGCGATGGTCTATGCCTTTACGAAGGGCAAGCGCCTCGTTACCCCGGCGATCATTCAGCAAGTGTTGGACGATGGCGTATTCTTTTCAGCATCCGCAGCAAGCGAGACGAGTGAGACGACCTAAATGACGCTGGACCTGCGTTTCTACCTCTCCCTGATCCTGCGGCGGCTTCCCGTCATCGCGGCGATCATCTTCACTGCGACGACGGCCGGTATCCTGTATGCCGTTTCGTTGCCGCCGGTCTTTCGGGCAGAGGCGCGGCTTCTGATCGAGAACGCGCAGATCCCCGACGAACTGGCGGCCTCGACGGTGCGGTCCACGGCGGACGAGATCCTGCTGGCGATCCAGCAGCGGATCATGACCCGCGACAACCTTCTGGCCATTGCCGATCGGCACGAGCTGTTTGCGAATTCCCCGACGATGACTTCGGAACAGCGGCTGGACGATATCGGCGGCCGCGTGGCGATCTACATGCCGAACAACCAGGGCAACACCGGGGTCGTGACCGTGTCGTTCGGGGCCTCCGAGCCGCAGCTTTCGTCCGATATCACGAACGAGATTGCCGAGCAGATCCTGCAGTGGAGCACGGAACTGCGCACTGCGGCCTCGGCCAACACGCTGGATTTCTTCGAACAGGAAGTGCAGCGCCTGACGCAGGAGCTGGGCGAGCAGAACGCGATGATCCTGGAGTTCGAGCAGGCCAACCGCGATGCCCTGCCCGAAAGCCTTGAGTTCCGGCGTTCGCGCCAGGCAGCGCAGCAGGAACGCCTGCTGCAGCTGGACCGCGACCTCGCCTCGTTGCGCGACCGCCGGCAGCGGCTGACCGAACTTTACGACCGCACCGGCCGTCTTGTGAATACGGACGACGCGCGCACGCCCGAGGAACAGCGGCTGGAAGACCTGCGCAAGGAGCTTGCCTCGGCGCTGGTGGTGCTGTCGCCGACCAACCCGCGGATCAAAGCGCTGCAGAACGAAGTCAGCGCCCTGGAAGAGGCTGTCAGCGAGCAGATTGATGCGTCGGGTGGCGGGCGTCTGACCCCGTTCGAAGTGCAGATGCTGGATATCGACGGCCAGATCGACTACCTCGCCGAACAGAAGGAACTGGTCGCCAAGGACCTGCTTGCCCTGGAGGCCAGCATTCAGGCGACGCCCGGCAACTCGATCCGCCTGGGCGAGCTGCGCAGCAACTACGAGACGCTGCGGGTCCAATACGAAGAGGCCGTGGGCAGCCTGTCCGAGGCGCGGATGGGCAACCGGATCGAAGCCACCGACCGGGGCCAGCGGATCACCATGATCGAACGGGCCGTGCCGCCCGCCTTCCGGTCCGAGCCGAACCGCAAGCGCATCTCGATTGCGGCCTTCGGGACCGGGGTGATCCTGTCGGGCGCGCTGTTGTTCCTGTTGGAAATCATGAACCAGACGATCCGCCGGCCGTCAGAGCTGGCCAAGGTGATCGGGGCGCCTCCCTTCGGGACGGTGGGCTATCTGGGCGGCGCGTCGGATTACCGGCGCTTTTCGAACGGAAGCCTGGCGTTACTGGCGGTTTTCCTGATCAACATCCCGGTCCTGATGCTGGTGATCCACATCTACGTCACGCCGCTCAACTCACTTTTGGGGCTGGCCTCCAAAGCGCCTGAAATCAGTGAGGTGGCTGACCCTGCGGCCACCGGCAAGACCGAGTAGGACATTATGGAACGGATACAATCGGCACTCGCGAAGGCCCGGGCCGCGCGCGACCGCAAGATGAAGGGCGCGACCCCAGGCGGGCCCGCCCAGGTGGAGACCGGGCCCTGGACGGAGCTGGCGGAACTGCCGCTGGACCTGAAGTTGCTGGAACGGAACCGCGTGGTTGCGATGCATCCGAGCCAGAGCGCAGCCAGCTTCGACCTGATGCGCACCAACCTGATCCGCGCTCTGCGGTCGAACGGCTGGAGCCGCGTTGCGATCACCTCGCCGACGCAAGGCTGTGGCAAGTCCACGGTTGCGCTGAACCTTGCGTTCAGCCTGGCGCGGATGGCCGATACGCGGGTCCTGCTGTTGGACCTGGACCTCCGGCACCCGTCGCTGCAGACCATCCTTGGGGTCGGGCCCAAGAAGAGCTTTGCCGAAATGCTTGCCACGGGCGCGATCGACTATTCCCAGATCCTCCGCTGCGGGCCGAACCTGGCCATCGGGTTGAACACCAAGTCGATGGAGAGCCCGGCCGAACTTCTGTCGGCAACCCGGACGGCCGACATCATCGACGAAATTGAGGCAAAGCTTCGGCCGGACGTCATCCTGTTCGACATGTCGCCGATGCTGGCCAACGACGATGCGATTTCCTTCCTGGATCAGGTCGACTGTGCCCTGATGGTGGCCGCCGCCGACGAGACGACGGTGACCGAGGTGGACCGCTGCGGCAAGGATCTGGCCAAGCGGACCCAGGTGCTGGGCGTGGTCCTGAACAAGTGCCGCTTCATGGAACAGCAAGAGGCGGCGGTGTATCCGGCGTAGACCTGGCCGGACCTTGGCAGACAACGAAAAAGGGGCCCGCAGGGGCCCCTTTTCACATCCAGATGGAGCGGGCGATGAGATTCGAACTCACGACCCTAACCTTGGCAAGGTTATGCTCTACCCCTGAGCTACGCCCGCACCGTCTGGATGACGGGGATTTATAAAGCGGCGCGGACGCCTGCAAGAGGGAAAGTGCATGCAGACGAAGATTTCTCGCCAACGGCAGCTTCTCGCTGGCGGAAGTTCAGGTGGCCTGTGCGGCTGTCACCGAAGAGGCCTTCCAGGCCGCCGATACCGACGCGTCGGGCGA
>LNFM01001346.1_pt1 | contig 57152 bp, 61 predicted proteins | sample 596031 | NCBI WGS metagenome assembly LNFM01 (sample SAMN04254537, study PRJNA301005) | activated carbon metagenome | isolation source: dual media filters at the Ann Arbor, Michigan drinking water treatment plant | place: USA: Ann Arbor
GCGGGCATTGGCGGCTCCTTGCGCTTTTTGGCGGAGCTAGCCATATTCCCTCCGAAGGCAAAGGTCACACGTTCGAATCGTGTCGGGCGCGCCATTTCACTCCCTGAACTGTCGAGACTTCCTGTCGTCCTGCTCGAGCGGGAAGCGGATCTTCTGAGCCGAACGGCCGCCGGATGGCGCCAACTCGCCGTTTCCTGGCGCTGCTGTGGCCCGCTCTGCCCAGATGTCAGGAGCCCGCCCCTGCAGCGGCCGCGGCCGGATGGGGCGCCCGCGACCACCGCGCGGCGGCAGAAGCGGGATGACCTCCCGGAATCCTGGGGGTGAGTGGCCCTTTACGGTCTTTTGGCGTGCCCGCTATGGGGCAGGCTGACGGTCGCCTTGATGACCATGGCACGGGCACAGCCGAGCGAGACCGGCGTGTTCGTGATGACGGATGCCGACAGCGTCTGCGATCACGGGTCGGCCTTCGCGCACGCCAGCCTGCTCGAAAAGGTCCATCTCCAAGCGAAGCTCCCTTGCGGCAGCATCGCAAGCGCCCGATACCTTCGATTGCCCCACAGGAGACGCCGAGATGATGCGCTGTTTGACCGCCGTGCTGGCGCTGGGCTTGATGCTGGTCCTCGCCGCCCTGCCGACGTCGGCGCAGACGCCGCCTTCCGCCGCCGACATCGCAGCCTATGACGGCCTGCACGCGGCCGCCTGGATGGGCGATGTCGCCGCCATCGAAAGACTGGTGGCGGCCGGTGCCGCCGTCGACACACGCGACGGCCAGCGCCGGACCGCACTTCATATCGCGGCCCATGCCCGGCAGCGCGAGGCGATGCGGACACTGGTGAGGCTCGGGGCCGATCCGCCGCCGCCGTGGCGGACGATGCCGAAACGATGCGCGTGGCTCTGGCGCTCGGCGCGGATCCCCGGGCGATCACCAGCCCCTATGACGGCACGGCGCTGATTGCCGCGGCTCATCTCGGCCACGACGAGATCGTCAGGATGCTGATCGACGCGGGAGCTCCGCTCGACCATGTCAACAACCTCGCCTGGACCGCGCTGATCGAGGCCGTCATCCTTGGCGATGGCGGCAAACGGCATGAACGCACCGTGAGCCATCTCGTCTCGGCCGGAGCCAGGCGGGACATCGGCGACCGCAACGGTGTCACGCCCCTCGAGATGGCGCGCCAGCGCGGCTATGGCGCGATGGTTCGCATTCTGGAAAGCCGATAGTGGCCGTCACTCACGCTTGCCGAAGGATCGGCCGGCAAACCGGCTCTGTGTGCGGGGTCCGGTGTCAATCACGCAATCGACTTCCGGTCTTGGCGCCGGGCTGACGGGAAATACGAGGGCGCCGCCGGCTACCCTTGGTCGAGCCTTCCGGATGGACACGGAGCAACCGGCTCCTTGCACAGCAATTCAGCGTGGAGGGCGGCTCGGACGGTCGCGGCCTCGCGTCCCTCAAACCGATCGACAGTTGCCGAGCAGACGACCGAAAACGGCGGGTGTGCCGCATTCGCACCCTTCTGCAGCGCGTCAGGCGCGCTCGGCATCCGCTGGGTCCGGCTCGAACCGCATCGCAGCGACGCGTGCCTTCAACGCGGCCAGTTCGTCTTCGATGCGGCGCAGTCGGGCGTGGTCGATGGCGGCCGCATCGTCCTCCAGAGCGGCCAGCGCCTCGCCATAGGCCTTCAGTTCCGCGACGAGGCGCGTCCATCGCGTGCCTGTCATCGGCAACCTCCGCTAACGGGATCGATCACGCCTCACAGCCCGCTCTGCTTGCGCAGGCTCTTGTCGAAAGCCTCCGCCGGAACGAACCGGCGCAGGAGGGCGACGCGTCGCGCCAGCGGTGGAACAGCAGGCTCGCGTTGACGCCGCCGAAGCCGAAGCCGTTCGCCATGCGATCCCGTGTGTGCTCGTTCCGGCAGAGGGCCAGATGCTCTTTGACAGCCGAGGCGTGCCGATTCCGGGAGGCAGCGAAACCCCTCGACCTGTAGAAGGCTTCAAACCGCGCGATCGAAGCGTGGTTGCGGCGAGCGGCATCTCATCGCCGGTGCGTTGATGCCCGGGTGGGGGCGACGGGGCAGGGGCAACAGCCTTCTGCTCGTGTGGCGTCCCGAAACCTGCTACCGCCCTTCCCGGCTCAAGGCTGGGACTCTCAGGCGATGCATGACGACACTCTCTCGATCGGGATCATTGGCGCCGGCATCATGGGCGAGCGGCTGCTGAGCGCCATTCTCGATCAGTCTCCCCCGCTGGTGAAGGTCAGCGGCGTCTGGGATCCGGCGCCGTCGGCGATGGAACGGATGGCCACGACATTCCCGCAGGTTCCGCGGCTGACTGACGCCGCCGCGATCATCGCCGCCAGCGACTGCGTCTACATCGCCTCGCCGCCAGCCTCGCATCTTGGTCACGCCCGCGCGGCCCTTGCCGCCGGCAGGAGTGTCTTTTGTGAGAAGCCGCTGGCGGTGGATGTCGCCGACGCGCGCGCCTTCGTCGCCGAAGCCGGCGAGAGAGGGGCCGTCAACTTTCCCTTCGCCTCCTCGCTTGCGGTCGCAACGTTGATGGGCTGGATCGCGCAGGGCGCCGTCGGCACGGCGTCGCGCATCACGGTCGAGGTCGCCTTCGCGACCTGGCCGCGCTCCTGGCAGGCCGATGCCGCCGCCTGGCTGGACGGGCGGCAACAGGGCGGCTTCACCCGCGAGGTCGTGTCGCATTTCCTCTTCCTGAGCCGCAGGCTGCTGGGCCCGCTGCACGGTCTCTCCGCACGCGCGGCCTTCCCCGAGACCGGCACATCGGAGCGCGCGATCGAAGCCAGGCTGATGGCCGGCGACATCCCGGTCGACCTGACTGGCAGCGTCGGCACGACGGCGAAGGACGACCACAACATCTGGATGCTGGAAGGCGACCGGGGTGCGGTGCGGCTCTGCGACTGGTCGGTCGCCGAGCGCCGCCGGCCCGACGGCACATGGGAGCGCGCCGCCGATGCGCTGTCGCAGGTGGAGTCGCGCCCGATCGCGCTCAGGCGCCAGATCGAGGGGGTGGTTCGGCTCACGCGTGGCCAGCCACATCACCTCGCGACCCTCGATGAAGCCTTGAATGTTCAGGAGATCGTCGAGGCCATCCTCGCCGGTGGTGCGACCGCGGCAGGGTGACGTTACCACCGCATGGATTCAGCGCTGAGTCCGTTTGCGGCGGTTGCGCTGTGACCCCTGCATGACCTCCCGATGGGGCCCGAGACCGAACCGAAGGACAGACCGGACGCTGAAGCGGGCCGGGTTCGGCGAGGAGCAGAACCGGCTCGGCTTCATGTCCGTTTTCCCGCGACGGAGCGCCCTTCAAACCGAGGGCGCACCAGGGACACCGGCAAAATCATATCGAGACTTCAGATAGATAGGCGTTCTCAGCTTGATCCCGGCTGGCGCGTCATTCCGCGATGGGTTCGCGGATCTCCCGCGCGATCGCCTGAGCGAGCCAAGGAGCCCTGCGTCGGGATCGGCCGGCACGGCGGCACGGCTCGCGCGGCTCCCCCTCAGCGGGCCTGCCCAAAATCAACTCATGCGACCGAAATTGTATCCATTTTAGGTCAACAGCGGCACCCGATCGCATTCCTCGCGCCGTAGCAGATCCCGGCCCCCTCCAGACCGATTCTGCAGGGCCGTCATGACGGGAGCGGGCAACCGGCCAGGACATCGAGGCATGCCGGCTTCTGCTGGAAAGACGACGCCGAACCGCTCGAAATCTGCAGAAACACCACGCCAGGGCGCTCAGGAATGATCCGGAGCCCTTCGTTGGGTCCCGAACCAGCACGGGATGACAGCGTCGCTTCGAGAAAACACGACACAATCCAGCATCGGCGCACCCTCGCGAGCCATGGATGCAATTCTGCGGCAACCACTCTGCGGTGCGCTGTTTCACCGAGATTTTCTCTGCCCCGCATGGGGCGCTCTCGCTTTATTGCATACAATCAAGCCGCCTTGGCACGCGCATTGCAGAGCCCGGATCAGGCCGCCTCGCGGCTCATCCATCCTGCCCGGAGGTTTCGCATGCGGTTCCCGGCTTCCATCCCAACGCTCCGTTCCCACCTCGCCTCCCGCGCGTCGGCGGCTCTCGCCGCGTTCGGCATCGGCGCCACGCTCACGCTGGCACCCTCCGCCCCGGCGCTCGCCCAGGAAAAGGTCCTGCGCGTCGCGATGACCGCCGGCGACATTCCCGACTGGACCGGCCATCCCGACCAGGGCGCCGAGGGCCAGCGCTTCGTCGGCTTCTCGCTCTATGACAGCTTCCTGAACTGGGACCTGACGCGCTCGGACCGCGAGGCGGTGCCGACAGCGGGGCTCGCCTCGAAATGGTACCCCGATCCCACCAACAACAAGCGCTGGATCTTCGAGCTGCGGCGCGACGTGAAGTTCCACGATGGCTGCCCCTGGAACGCGGAAGCGGCGCTCTGGAACATCGCGCGCATCACCGACGACAAGGTGCCGCAGTTCAACCCGGTCCATTTCGCGCGCAACCGCTCGCGCACGGTCAACGTCGCCGGAGCGGTCAAGATCGACGACTACACCATCGCCGTCGACACCAAGGTCCCGGAGTCGGTCTTCCCCTACAACATGGCCGTCTGGTTCGTGATCTCGAAATGCGCGCTCGAGAAGGCGGGCTACGACTACAAGGTCTATGCGCAGTCGCCGCAGGGGTCGGGCCCCTACAAGTTCGGCTCGGTCGTGCCGCGCGAGCGGCTCGAGCTGGTGCGCAACGCAGATTACTGGAACCCGGCCCGCACGCCCAAGCATGACCGGATGGTGCTGATCCCGATGCCGGAGGCGACGACGCGGGCGGCGGCTCTGCTCTCGGGCCAGGTCGATTTCATCGAGGCGCCCTCGCCCGACACGCTGCCGCGGCTGAGGGCGGCGGGCATGCGCGTGACGACTCTGACCTATCCGCACAACTGGCACTACCAGTTCAATTTCCAGCGCGGCGCCTTCAAGGACATCAAGGTCCGCCAGGCGGCCAACCATGCGATGGACCGCAAGGAGATGGTCGAGATGCTCGGCGGCATCGCCGAGGCGAGCGAGGCGCTGTTCACCCCGTACCAGGCGATCTACGGCAAGCCGAAGACCTATCCCTACGATCCCAAGAAGGCGACCGCCCTGCTCAAGGAGGCCGGCTGCTACCCCTGCGCGATCACGGTCGGCATCTCGACCTCGGGCTCGGGCCAGATGCAGCCGCTACCGATGAACGAACTGGTCAAGGCGCAGCTCGAATCGGTCGGCTTCCGGGTCAAGTTCGAGGTGCTCGACTGGAACGCCCTGCTCGACCTGTTCTTCAAGGGCTGGGAGCGTGCGCCGACCTATGACGCGATCAACATCTCGCTCGGCTCGGTCGACCCCGTCTCCGGCATGATCAGCCATTTCGCCACGGCGCGGCGGGCTCCCGGCGGGCTGAACTGGGGCTGGTTCGAGAACAAGGAGTTCGACGAACTGGCGGTGCAGGCGATGAACACCTTCGAGCCGGAGAAGTCGCTCGCCATGTTCACCCGGCTGCACGAGATCGTCAGCGAGCAGGCCGGGCGGCTCTTCATCGTCCACGACCTGAACCCGCGGGCGATGTCGCCGAAGGTGAAGGGTTTCGTCCCGGCCCAGAGCTGGATGCAGGACTTCGTGACGATCAGCCTCGACTGATCGTCACCGGCGCGGGGGCGGTCTCCTCCCCGGCCCGCCCCCGCCGCCACCCCTTTGCTCGATCCCGCCGCCCGTCGGCGCCGTCAGGAGGCCCGTGCCATGTCCGCTCCGCTGCATTTCATGACCGTCTCAGAACTGGCCAAGGGGATCGCGGCCAGGACCGTCTCCCCGGTCGAGCTGACCAAGGCGCTGATCGCCCGCGTCGCCGCGCTCGACGGGATGACGCATGCCTTCATCGAGGTGACCGCCGACCTCGCGCTCGCCCAGGCCAAGAAGGCCGAAGACGAGGTCATGGCCGGGATCAGCCGCGGGCCGCTGCATGGCGTGCCGGTCGGGCTGAAGGACATCATCGACCTCAAGGGCGTGCGAACGACCGCCCATTCGCACCAACTCATCGACAACTGGGCAACCGACGACGCCTTCGTCACCCAGAAGCTGAAGGCGGCGGGCGCTGTCATCCTCGGCAAGCTCGCGACCCATGAATTCGCCATGGGCGGACCCTCCTTCGACCTGCCCTTCCCGCCGGCGCGCAACCCCTGGAACCTCGCGCATTTCACCGGCGGCTCCTCCTCGGGCTCGGGTGCGGCGGTAGCGGCGGGCTTCGTGCCGGCGGCTCTCGGCACCGATACGGGCGGCTCGATCCGCCTGCCGGCGGCGTTCTGTGGCCTCGTCGGGATGAAGCCGACCTATGGGCTGGTCTCGCGGCGCGGCGTGCTGCCGCTGTCGCAGAGCCTCGACCATATCGGCCCGATGACCTGGACGGTCGAGGACAACGCTCTCCTCATGAAGGTTCTGGCCGGGCATGACCGGCTCGACCCCGCCAGCGCCGACCGGCCCGATCCCACGCCCGAGGCGCTGCTGGGCGCCGGCGTGAAGGGCCTGCGCGTCGGCTACATCCCGTCGCTCGGGGCGCAGGCGGATGCCACGAACGAGGTGCAAAGCGCGGTCGCCGGGGTGGCCACGACGCTGGCGGATCTCGGCGCCACCGTCGAGGAGGTGACGCTGCCGCCGCTGGCCGATTTCGCCGCCTGCGGGATGATGATCCTGCTCTCGGAAGCCTTCGCCATCCATGAGCCCAACATCCAGGCGAGACCCGAGCTCTATGGCGAGATCCTGCGCGACCGGCTGCTGCTCGCCGGGCTGATCGACGCCAGCGACTATGTCCAGGCCCTGCGAATGCGGACGGAGCTGGTCGCGGCTGTCGCCAAGACGATGTCGCGCTTCGACATCATCGTCTGCGCGGCGACCGCGACGCCCACCCCGGTCATCACCGAGATCCCGAAGTTCGGCCTGTTCAGCAAGCCGCCACTGACCATCCCCTTCAACGTCACCGGCATGCCCTCGCTGACGATGTGCTGCGGCTTCTCGGCCTCGGGCCTGCCGCTCTCGGTGCAGATCGCCGGCCATGCCTTCGGCGAGGCGACGATCTACCGCGCCGCCCAGGCCTATGAGGCCGCGACCGCCTGGCGCGCCCGCCGGCCTGCCCTGGAGGCCGCCGCGCCGATGAGCCTCGCCGCCGAATAACCGCCCGCCCCTCTCATCCGCGTCCCGGAGGCCCGCCATGACCGACACGCCCGCCACGCCGATCCCGATCGAGGCCAAGCTCGCCGAATACGGCCTCAAGGTCGGCCCGGAGACGCTGGAGTCCCTGAAGGGCTCCGTCGCCGATCTCGAGGCCGCCGCCCGCACCATCCGGGTCAAGCGCAGTTACCTGCAGGAGCCGGTCCACGCGCTCCGGCTCTGGACCAAGTGAGGGCCGCCATGACCGCGCTGCACGATTTGACCATCGCCGAGGCCGCTCCGCTGCTGAAGGCGAAGAAACTCTCCCCGGTCGAACTGACCGCGTCCTATCTCGCCCGGATCGACGCCTTCGACGGGCAGCTCAACGCCTATATCCGCGTGCTGCCCGAGCAGGCCCTGGCGGCCGCGCGCAAGGCCGAGGGCGAGATCATGAAGGGCGGCTACAAGGGGCCGCTGCATGGCGTGCCGATCGGGCTGAAGGACATCTACAATACCAAGGGCATCGCCACGACCGGCCATTCCGCCCTCTACAAGGACCACGTTCCGGAGGAGGACGCGACGACGACGCGGCTTCTGGCGGAGGCCGGGACGATCCTGCTCGGCAAGCTCTCGACCTGGGAGTTCGCGATCGGCGGCACCTCCTTCGACCTGCCCTGGCCGCCGGCGAAGAACCCCTGGAACCTCGCCCATGATCCGGCCGGCTCCTCCTCCGGCTCGGGCGCGGCGATCGCGGCCGGCCTCGCCATGGGCTCGATGGGCACCGACACCGGCGGCTCGATCCGCGGACCGGCCGCCTGGTGCGGGATTTCCGGCCTGAAGCCGACCTATGGGCTGGTCAGCCGCCGGGGCATCCTGCCGCTCTCCTTCAGCCTCGACCATGGCGGGCCGATGTGCTGGACCAGCGAGGACTGCGCGCTGATGATGGAGGTGCTGGCGCAGCACGACCCGCTCGACCCCGGCAGCGCCGACGTCGCCAAGCCGGATTTCGCCGGCTCGCTGCAGAAGGACGTGAAGGGGCTGCGCATCGGCGTGGTCAGGCATTTCTTCGAGAGCGACGCCGAGACCGACCCCGAGATCAAGGCCGGCATCGAGGCGGCGCTGGTGACCTTCCGGGAGCTGGGCTGCGAGGTGGTGGACGTGACGCTCTCGCCGCTGTCGGCCTATGGCGACGCGGCGACGCTGATCTCGCGCTCGGAGGCCTTCGCCTTCCATGAGGAGACGCTGAAGGCAACGCCGGAACTCTATGGCGAACTCGCTCGCCAGCGCATCATGATGGGCGCCTTCGTGCGGGCCTGCGACTATGTCAACGCGCTGCGCGAGCGTGGCCGCCTGATCGCCGAGATCGCGACCGTGTTCGAGAGCGTCGACGTGCTGATCTGTCCGACCATGCCGGGCGTGGCGCCCAAGCTCGGCGACCTCGGCAACATGATGTCGCGCTCCCGGCCCTCCTTCACCCGCGTCTTCAACCTGACCGGCTCGCCGGCGCTGTCGGTCTGTTCCGGATTCTCGGCGGCGGGGCTGCCCTTGGCCATGCAGATCGTCGGGCGGCCCTTCCAGGACGACCTCGTGCTGCGCGTCGGCAGCGCCTTCGAGAAGGCCACGGCCTTCCGTGACCTGCGCCCGGCCCAATGGGCGCAGCAGGCGCTCGCCGCCGAGTGACGCCCCGCATTCCCCTTTCGTGGAGACGATCATGAGCGAGACCATCTCGACCGAAGCCTTCCAGGTGCTGCTCGACCGGGCCGGCATCAGCGTCAAGCCCGAGCATATGGACGAGATGCGCAGCGCCTACATGCTGCTGCAGGCGATGCGGGAGCGTGTGCGCAAGCCCCGCGGCTATGATGCCGAGCCGGCTCATATCTTTGCGCCGGCGGGCCGCTGAGATGACCGGCGATCTCACGCTGCTGACCATCCGCGAGGCCTCGACGCTGATCGCGGAGCGCAAGCTCTCCCCGGTCGAGCTGACGAAGGCCTGCATTACGCGCACCGAGGCGCTCGACGCGACCTTGAGCACCTATGTCGCCTTCACGCCGGAGCTGGCGCTGGAGGCGGCCGAGGCGGCCGAAGTCGAGATCGGGACAAGCGGGCCGCGCGGCCCGATGCACGGCATCCCGGTCGGGCTGAAGGACATCTACGACACGGCCGGCGTGGCGACGACGGCCCATTCCAACCTGCTGAAGAGTCGCGCGCCGACCGAGGACGCCTTCACCGTGACGAAGCTGCGCGAGAGCGGCGCGGTCATCACCGGCAAGCTCGGCACCTTCGAATTCGCGATCGGCGGGCCCTCCTTCGACCTGTTCACGCCGCCCGCCCGCAACCCCTGGGACCCGGCGCGCACCACTGGCGGCTCCTCGTCCGGCTCGGGCGCGGCGGTGGCCGCCGGCATGGTGCTGGGCGCGACCGGCTCGGACACCGGCGGCTCGATCCGCAGCCCGTCCTCGCTGTGCGGGCTGGCCGGCATCAAGCCGACCTATGGGCTGCTCTCGCGAAGGGGCATCCTGCCGCTGTCGCAGTCGCTCGATCATGCCGGGCCGATGTGCTGGACGGTCGAGGATGCGGCGCTGATGCTGCAGGCGATGGCGGGGCATGACCCGCTCGATCCGGCCTGTGCCGATGTGGCCGTCCCAGACTTCACCGAAAAGCTCGACGAGACGGTGAAGGGCAAGACCATCGGCGTGATCCGCCATTTCCACGAGACCGACCATCAGGCGGCGCCGCCCGTGCTGGCTGCGATCGAGCAGGCGATCGCGGTCTACACATCGCTCGGCTGCGTCATCAAGGAGGTGACGCTGCCCCCGCTGATGGATTTCGCCGCGGTGGGGCTGATCATCATGTCGTCGGAAGCCTTCGCGATCCATGAGGCGGATCTGCGCGCGACGCCGGAACTCTATGGCGAGATCGCGCGCGACCGGATCAGCATGGGCGGGCTTTTGACGGGCGCCGACTATGTCCAGGCGCTGCGGCGCCGGCAGGAGCTCTGCGCCGCCGTCGCCGAGGCGATGATCGGCGTCGACGTGCTGCTGACGGCCGGCTCGCCCTTCCCGGCGCAGCCGATCGACAAGGTGCCGAAATGGCTGATGTACCAGAAGCCCTCGATCACCATGCCCTTCAACGTCACGGGCCTCCCGGCTCTGGCGCTCTGCGCCGGCTATGAGCCGGGAACGGGGCTGCCGGTCGCGATCCAGCTCGTCGGGCACCCCTTCGCCGAGACGACCGTGTTCCAGCTCGGCCATGCCTATGAGCAGGCGACCCAGTGGCGTGCGACGCGGCCGGCCCTGCTCGCCGCCTGATCCACTTGCCGGGCGGCCCGCCGGGGCCGCCCGTCTCCCTCACGCAAGCTGCAGAGGAACCCGCCCCGCCATGGCCGAGGCCCGCAACACCGTCCAGGCCGGCATCCTCTGGATGATCCTGAGCACGGCCTTCCTGGCGGGTGGCAATTCGCTGGTCCGGCAGATTGCGACCGAGCTGCATCCGTTCCAGATCAGCTTCCTGGCCAATCTGATCATGCTCGTCTTCGTCTGGCCGCAGCTGCGGGGCGAAGCGGGCCTTCCGGACCGGCGCGAGAAGCGCAGGCTCTACGCGATCATGACCGCCGTCGGCTGCGTCTCGAACCTGACCTGGTTCTATGCGCTCGCCCATGTGCCGCTGGCCAAGGCCACGGCGATGACATTCGCCGCGCCGATCATCGTGACGGCTCTGGCCGGGGTCCTGCTTGGCGAGAGCGTCTCGCGCAGCCGCTGGGCGGCCGTGCTGGTCGGCTTCGTCGGCGTGATGGTGATCTCGCGGCCGGGCTTCGTCGCGCTCGACGCCGGCACCATCGCGCTGATGATCTCGACCCTGTCGATGGCGTCGAGCTATCTGATCTCGAAGCGGCTGACGCAGATCGAGAGCACCAGCCGCATCGTCGCCGTCACCACCCTGATCCCGGTGGTCACCGGCCTGATCCCCGCCGTGCTCTACTGGCGGACGCCGTCCTTCGACATCATACTGTTCCTGGTGGTGATGGCGGTGGCGATGTTTGTCGGTCGGCTGACGCTGTTCCTGGCCTTGCGCAATGCGCCGGCCTCGACCGTGATGCCCTTCGACTTCGCCCGCCTGCCCTTCATCGCGCTGTTCGCCTGGCTCGCCTACCAGGAGATTCCCGACCGCTGGGCGCTGGTCGGCGCCGCGATCGTGATGGGCGCGACCGTCTTCATCTTCCAGGACGAGCACCGCAAGCGTCGCCAGGTTCCGCTCTAGCCGGAGCCCGGCCCCTCGCCGCCCGCAGGCCTGCGGGCATTCGACCCGCGCCACAGGAGAACCGCCAGCCATGCCGACACCGATCGCATCCGAAGCCGAGATGAGCGCCTTCCTGGCGCGCGCCGGCTTCACCCTGACGCCCGAGCAGGTCGCCGAATATGCCGAGGCCTATGGCTACATCGTCGAGATGTCCGCCCGGATCCGCGGCGAGCGCAGCTACATGGCCGAGCCGGCCCACATCTTCAGCTTCCCGACCGAGGAGAGCGCCCGATGAGCACGGACATCCTGACCATCAGCGAGGCCGCCGCCCTGATCAAGGCCGGCAAGCTCTCCCCGGTCGAGCTGACCGAGATGTGCCTGGCCCGCGTCAAGGCCTTCGAGCCGGAGCTGCACGCCTTCGTCACCGTGACCGAGGATCGCGCCCGGGCCGACGCCAAGAAGGCGGAGGCCGAGATCAAGGCCTCGGGCCCGACATCGCCGCTGCACGGCATCCCGATCGGCCTCAAGGACATCATCGACACCAAGGGCATCCTGACGACCTGCCAGTCCGCCCACAACATCGGCAATATCCCCGAGACCGACGCGACCTGCGCCGCGGCGCTCGATGCCGCCGGCACCGTGCTGATGGGCAAGCTGACCACGCATGAATTCGCCGATGGCGGCCCGTCTTTCGATCTGCCCTGGCCGCCCTCGCGCAATCCCTGGAATACGCAGCGCTTCACGGCGGGATCCTCGAGCGGCACGGGGGCGGCGGTTGCGGCCGGCCTCGTGCTCGGCGGGCTCGGCACCGATACGGGCGGCTCGATCCGCGGCCCGGCGGCGCTGTGCGGCATCGTCGGCCTGAAGCCGACCTATGGGCTGGTCAGCCGCGCCGGCGTCGCGCCGGCGGCCTATTCGCTCGACCATATCGGCCCGATGGCCTGGACGACGCAGGACTGCGCGCTGATGCTGCAGGCGCTGGCCGGTCACGACCCCACCGATCCCGCCAGTGCCAACAGGCCGGTACCCGACTACACCGCCGGGCTCGGCAAGGGGGCCAAGGGGCTGAAAGTGGGTGTGCTCAGCCGCTGGCACGAGACCGACCGGCCGGTCGCTCCCGCGGTCAAGGCCGGCATCGACGCCGCAATTTCGACCTATGAGAGCCTCGGCGCGGAGATCGTCGAGATCAAGCTCTCGGCCATGCAGGAGTACAATGCGGCCGGATTCTTCATCTCGACGGTCGAGCGCGGCGCGGCCTATGAGCGGATGATGCTGAAGAACCCGGAGAAGTTCGGGCAGCGCTATCGCGACCGCCTGGTCTTCGCCGCGCTCTGCACCGGCATGGACTATGTCCAGGCGTTGCGGCGCCGGCGCGAGCTGATCGCGGAAATGGCGGCGGCGATGGCCGGCGTCGATGTGGTGCTCACCGCCGGCAATCCCGACGAGGCGCCGCCGATCGACCAGGTGCCGCGCTGGGACAATCTCGACAAGCCGAACTTCACGATGGCCTTCAACCTGACGGGGATGCCGGCGATCTGCGTCCCCTCGGGCTTCGGCCCCAATGGCCTGCCGGTTTCGATCCAGCTCGCGGCGCGGCCCTTCGGCGAGGCGGTTCTGCTGCAGGCGGCGCATGCCTTCGAGCAGGCCACGCCCTGGCGGCAGCGGCGGCCGGCCATGCTCGGCCTGGCCGAAGCCGCCTGAGGCGGCTCCCGCGCGGCACGGCCCCCGACGAGGCGGCGACAGCGGCAGGTCAGGCGGCGCGGGCCTTCGTGCCGGCGGCCGGCTTGCGGGTATCCATCTTGCGCCAGTGCTCGATGATGCGCTGGCCCGAGCGATAGACGTGCTCCTCGGCGATGCTCTCGGCCCGCACGACCTGCCCGCCGGTGATGGCGGCGAAGATCTGGCTGTGGTCGTCATGGGCGCGGGCCAGCGTTTCCAGGTCGAACCAGCGGAACTTCAGCTGGTTGAGCAGCGGAATGGCGCGGGACTTGCGCAGCATCATCGCGAGATGCGAGTTGCCGGAAGCCTCGATCAGCGTGTTGTGGAAGCGGTCGTTGAGATCGCGCCAGAGATCGGAGACCTCGTCGGTCCAGCTCTCGACAGTCTGCAGCTCCTCGCTCTCCGCCAGCACCTTGTGCAGGAGCCCGCGGTGGACGTCCGACAGGCCCTGCTGCGCCACCAGCCGCGCGCAAAGGCCCTCGAGGTTGGCGCGCACGACATAGATGCCCTCGATGTCCTTGGCGGCGAAGGTCTTCACCGCATAGCCGCTGTTGGGGCGATATTCGAGCAACCCTTCGGCCGCGAGGGTCGAGAGGGCGGCCCGGATCGGCGTACGCGACACCGCCAGCGCGTCGGCGAGATCGACCTCGTTCAGGCGCGTGCCGCCGGCATAGTCGCCTCCGAGCACGGCTTCCCTGAGCTTGTTGGTGACGGAGACGCCGCGTGTCGCCATGATTGAGTCGTCCTGTCGGAGAGGCGGATGAAGAAGGGGCCCTGCCCGCGGCCCGAGGATGATCATGCCGGCGGCAGAATCATCTCGATCGTGTACAGTTGGCAGGCAGTTAGGGGCCCGCGACCCGGTCGTCAACGTGATTCCGGGCGCGTTGACGGGAAAGTGTGCATGATAGGCGCTTCAGCGCTTTATTGTATGCAATCTAAACAGCCGTAGCGCTTCATTCGGCCGGCATCCCGCGCGGCGCGGGGGACCTGGCCTGCCCCCGGCTGAAACGAGCGATCACCGCATAGACCGGCGCGGCGGCCACCATCACCACGAAGATGCGGATGATGTGGTGGGCGGCGACGAAGGCGACCTCGGCATGGACGGCGAGCGCGATCAGGCTCATCTCGGCGAGCCCGCCCGGAGAGTAGGCCAGAATCAGCGTCATCGCGCGGAAGCCGGTGAGCCAGGAGACCAGCGCGGCACAGGCGCCGGTCCAGAACAGCAGGATCGCGGTCGAGCCCAGCGAGAGCAGGATGATGCGCCCGACCGTGCGCGGCGCCGTGCCGGCGAAGCGGCAGCCGATGACGACGCCGAGGATCAGCTGGGCCGCGTTGACGATCTCGAAGGGCGGCTTGAAGTCGCTCCAGCCCGCGAGATGGACGGCGGCGCTGACCAGCATCGGCCCGAGCAGATACTTCGCGGGCAGGTTCAGCCTGTGGCCGAGGAGGCAGCCGGCCAGCCCGCAGCCGAGCAGCCAGACCTCGGCCGTCGCGGGCGTGGCGAAGACGGAGACGGCGCCGGCCATCCGGTTCAGCGAGACGCCCTCGAGCCACTGGATGGCGAAGGGCAGCGTCATGACGATGAGCAGGATGCGGACCGAATGGACTAGAGCGATGACCTGGCCGTCGCCGCCGCGCTCCTCGCCAATACTGATCATCTCGACCAGCCCGCCCGGCATGCCGGCGAAATAGGCGGTGGTGCGGTCATAGCCGCCGATGGTGCGGAAATACCAGACCACCGAGCCGCCGCAGAGCGCGATGAAGGCGACGAGCCCGAGCGTGGCCGGCCACCATTGCGGGATGCGCGCCATGAGATCGGGGCTGAAGGCGGCGCCGAGCATGACGCCGATCACCATCGTCATGGGCGGGCGGATCACCGGCGGCGCGGCGACCGGCGCGCGCAGCAGCGACGCGAGCGTGCAGAACACCATCGGGCCCATCATCCAGGGCAAGGGCAGCGACAGGCGCTGGAACAGCAGGCCGCCCGCGACGCCGAGCGCCAGCGCCAGGGCGAAGCGGGGATAGGGGAAGCGGGAGGGTCGCATGGCGGCAAAGCCGGCCCGGACGTCCCGCATCCAGGCCAAGACGGGCGATGTCAGGAGCTTCATGGCGTTTCTTCGAGCCTGACCGGGGCGGGCACCGGCTTGGGGGCCAGATAGACCAGCGCACTCGCGACGATCACGATCGCCGAGCCGCCGAGGACGAGCAGCGTCGGCACGTCGCCGAACCAGACGAAGCCGACGATCAGCGCCCAGAGCATCTTGGTGTAGGAGAGCGGCGCGATCGTCGCCACGGGCGCATGGAAGAGCGCCCGCGTGGTCAAATACTGGCAGGCGCCCGAGGCCAGGCCGTTGCCGATCAGCAGCGCCCATTGCGCCGGCGTCGGCTGGACCCAGTTGAAGGGCAGGCTCGGCAGGACGAGCAGCGCCGAGCCGGCCAGGGTCCAGAACGCGATCGACAGCGAGGTTTCGTTGCGCGAGAGGCTGCGCTGCTGGATCAGCGAGAGCGCGCTGAAAACCGTGCCGATGACCGACATGGTCAGCCCGAAGAGGCTGCCGCCGCCGCTCGGCTTGACCATCAGCAGCACACCGCCGAGCCCGAGCAGCAGTGCGAGCCAGCCCAGCCGCGTCACCTTCTCGCCGAGCAGCGGCGCCGAGAGCAGCAGCACCAGAACCGGCTGGAGGAAGGAGATCGCGGTCGCGTCGGCGAGCGGCATGTGGCGATAGGCCACGAAGATGAAGAGCAGGACGGCCGTGAACTGGACCGCCTGCAGCGCCATGCCGGGACGGTTGTGGACCTTCAGCGCGGCAAAGCCCCCGAGCCCGCGCGCCATCAGCAGCAGAGTGACGAGCGCGAAGCCGTTGCGGAAGAAGACGATCTGGTTGACCGCGAAGGTCTCCGCCAGCGCCTTGACGACTCCGTTCAGGATCGAGAACAGCGCCAGCCCGACGAGCATCATCACGACGCCGCGTCGCGCGTCGCGCTCCTCCCCCACCGGCGCCTTCAGGATCACGGTCATCGTCAATAGGTTAGGAAGATGCGTTCGATCTCGGCCGGCTCGGCGCTGACCGTCAGCGCCAGCGCGAGCAGCAGCCGCGCCTTCTGCGGCGTGAGATTGTCGGTGATCAGGAAGCCGCCCTCGCGCAGGCGCTTGCCCTTGAAGGTGCGGCCCGAGCCGGCGCGGGTCGACTGCATCACGACGATGCCGTCCGCAGCGGCCTGTTTCAGCACCTCGAAATCGGCCGGGCCGGCGAAGCCCGGCGCGAAGCCGGCGGAGATGATGCCCTTCGCACCGGCCGCGACGAAGGCGCGGGCCGCCGTGCCGTCCGAGCCGGTATAGGCGAGCACGATGTCGACGCGCGGCAGGGCGTCGAGATTGCGGATGTCGAACTCCGTGTCGGGCGCCGCCTTCCGCAGCGGCTTGCGGTAGAACACGACGGCATCGCCATCGGCATGGCCGAGCACGCCGAAATCCGGCGAGCGGAAGGTCTGCAGCCGGAAGGTCGAGGTCTTCGTCACGTCCCGAGCGGCGTGGATCTCGTCGTTCAGCAGGACAAGAACGCCAAGCCCGCGCGCCTGCGGGCAGGCCGCGGTGCGGATTGCATTGGCGAGGTTCATCCCCGCATCGGTCGACAGCGCGCTCGCCGGGCGCTGCGAGCCGACGACGACGACCGGCACCGCCACCTTCACCGTCAGGCTGAGGAAATAGGCCGTCTCCTCCAGCGAGGCGGTGCCGTGCAGGATGACGATGCCGGCGAGGTCGGGATGCTCGGCGACCAGCCGGTCGCAGGTCAGGACGAGCGTCTTCCAGTCCTCAAAGAAGATGTTGGGGCTCGGCACCGCCTTGAACGGAACAGCGATGATCTCGGCGAGCTGGGCGACGTCGGGAAACATCGCCACCAGCGCGTCGGCATGGAGCATCGTTTCATTGGCGCCGTAGTCGAGGATGTCGAAGGGGCCGGTGCCGATGGAACAGATCGTGCCGCCGGTCCCAATGACCGCGACCTTGGACAAAGCAGGCATCATGCTCTCTGGTTGTCGGGCGCGCGCGCCGGGTTACTCGGCCGCCTCGCGGAAGCGGGCGTTCGTCTCAAGACAGCCGATCAGCATCTGCGTGTCCATGATGTCGCCGAAGGTGAGGTAAAAGGCGATCAGCGAGGCGTTGTGCTCGGCGTCGGAATTGGCGGCGTTGCCGTCGGTGACCATGATCGTCCGGAAGTTCAGCATCATGGCGTCGCGCGCGGTGGATTCGCAGCAGACATTGGTGACCGTGCCGGTGATGATCAGTGTGTTGTAGCCCTGCGCGCGCAGCCGCGCCTCCAGATCGGACGATCCCTGGATGAAGGCGCTGAAACGCGTCTTCTGGACGATCTCGTCCTCCGGCCTGACCTCGAGATCAGCCCAGAGCTCATGGCCGAGCTTGCCTTCCGACATGGATTCGACGCGGGCGCCGCGCCGCTCCGGCCGCGTCAGATCCTCGTGGAAATGCGACCAGGAGGTCAGGCAGGCCTCGTCATGGGTGTTCTTGATCCAGAATACCTTGCCGCCGGTCCGGCGCACGGCGTCGGCGATCCGGTTAACGTTGGGCACGATCTCGCGGGCCGTGTCGCAGAGCGCATGGGCGACGCCCGGCATCATGAAGCCATTCTGGAGATCGACCACGATCAGCGCCGTGCGGGCGGGATCGAGATCGGCATAAACATGCTCGACGCCGCGGCGGGCAACGACATGCTCGGTGACATAGGCGGGAATCTCGACCTTGTGCATGGCGGGCTCTCTCGTGCGGGTTTCAGGAGGACAGGGCGGGCGAGCCGACCTTGAAGCAGCAGACGGTGCGGTCAGGCGCGGGCACGGTTTCCGGCGGGCTCGCCGCGCGGCAGGCCTCGTCGGCGAATTTGCAGCGTGGCGCGAAGGCGCAGCCCGGCGGCAGGCGGCGCATGTCGGGCGGCGAGCCGGGGATCGCCTCGATGTCGACGCCGCGCGCGCTGCCATGGACCGAAGACGCCAGCATGCCGCGGGTATAGGGGTGCTGCGGGTTCATCAGCACATCGCGCACCGGCCCGGATTCGACGACGCGGCCGGCATACATCACCGCGACGCGGTCGGCGATCTGGGCGGCGACGCCGAGATCATGGGTAACGAAGATTACGCTCATGCCCATGTCGCGCTGGAGCTTGCGCAGCAGCACCAGCACCTGGATCTGCACGGTCGCGTCGAGCGCCGTCGTCGGCTCGTCGGCCAGCAGGAGCTGCGGCCGGCAGGACAGCGCCATCGCGATCATGGCGCGCTGGCGCAGGCCGCCGGAGAGCTCGTGCGGATAGGCCTTCAGGCGCCGCTCCGGCGAGGGCACCTTGACGAATTCGAGCAGTTCCAGCCCGCGCTTCAGCCCGTCTGCGTAGGAGCAGCCCTCATGCTTGACGACCGTTTCGGCGATCTGGTGACCGATCGTGTAGACGGGGTCGAGCGCCGTCATCGGCTCCTGGAAGATCATCGAGATGGTGGAGCCGCGGATCTGCGTCAGCTCCTTGTCGCTGAGCGCCATGATGTCGTGTTCGCCGACGCGCATCCGCCCGCCGATCTTCGTGCGGCCCTTGGGCAGAAGCCGCATCAAGGCGCGCATCGTCACGGATTTGCCGGAGCCGGACTCGCCGATGATGCAAAGCACCTCGCCCGGCTGAATGGCGAAGGAGACGCCGTTGACGGCAGCGACGGTGGCCTCGCGGCTGACGAATTTGACCGAGAGATCCTCGACCTCGACCAGCGGCCTGACCGCGGCGAGGGCGACGGGACCGGGAACGGTGGAGGGCGCGGTGGCTGTCGTCATCGGTTCATCCTCACGCGGTGGCGGCCAGCGGGGCGGCGCCGGACTTCGGCCTGGCGACCAGCACCGGCGCCTTGCCGGCGAGGCTGTGGCCCGAGCCCGGATTCTGGACATGGCAGGCGGCGACATGAATGTCGGCGGCGACGGCGCCCTCGAGCCGGGGCGAGGTTTCCGCGCAGACGCTTTCGGCCATCGGGCAGCGGGTGCGGAAGCGGCAGCCCGACGGCGGGTTGATCGGGTTGGGCGGATCGCCGGTCAGCGGCGCCTCATGGACGCGCTCGGCCGGATCGAAGGAAAGACGCGAGGCCAGCAGCGCGCGGGTATAGGGGTGCTTGGGATGCTCGTAGATCGCATCCACCGGCCCGATCTCGACGATCTCGCCGAGATACATCACCAGCACGCGGTCGGAGATGTACTGCACCACGTCGAGATCGTGGCTGATGAAGACGTAGGTCAGGTTGAAGTGGCGCTTGAGCTGGCGCAGCAGGTTGAGAACCTGCGCTTCGACCGACTTGTCGAGCGCCGAGACCGCCTCGTCCAGGATCAGGAGCCGTGGCTCCAGCGCCAATGCGCGGGCGATGTTGACGCGCTGCTTCTGACCGCCGGAGAGTTCGTGCGGATAGCGCTGGGCGAAAAGATCGGGCTTGAGGCCGACCTTGGTGAGGAGTTCGCGGGCGATCTCCTTGGCCTTGGCAGCGGGAATGCCATGGACGCGCGGGCCGTAGGCGATCGATTCCTCGACCGGCAGGCGCGGGTTGAGCGAGGAATAGCTGTCCTGGAACACCATCTGCATGGCGCGCCGGAACTCCTTCATCGTCAGGCCCCGGACGCCGCCGATCGACTCGCCGTCGAACAGCACCTCACCCGCGTCATAGGGAATGAGGTGCATCAGGAGCCGCGCCAGGGTGGACTTGCCGCAGCCGGACTCGCCGACGACGCCGAGCGTCTCGCCCTTGAGCACGGTGAAGGAGACGCCGTCGACGGCCCGCACATGCCCCTGCGTGCGGTTGAGCATCCCTCCCTTGATCGCGAAATGCTTCTTCAGATCGGAGACGATCAGCATCGGCTGGGAGGGGCCGCCGCGGTCGCGGAGGTCTCCCTCCGGGACCGAGGACAGCTGCGGCGGGCGGGCGGTCGGCACGGGAGTCGTGGACATGGGAGTCGTGGACATGGCGGCCCCTTTCACAGTCTGACGTCCATCGCCTGGCGCAGCCCGTCGCTGACCATGTTGAAGGCGAGTGAGGTGACGAAGATCATCACGCCCGGCAGCGCGCAGACGATCGGGTTGACGTAGATCGACTGGCGCAGGGTCGAGAGCATCAGCCCCCAGTCGGGATGCGGCGGCTCGACGCCGAGGCCGAGGAAGGACAGCCCCGAGGCGATCAGGATCGAGACCGAGACCAGGCCCGAGGCGTAGATGAAGATCGGGCCGAGCACATTGCCGAGGATGTGGGTGGCGATGATCGAGCGGGTCGAGCCGCCCGAGGCCCGCGCCGCCTCGACGAAATCGAGCCCGCGCACCTGGGTCGTCGCCGTCTCGGCGATGCGGCAGAGCGGCGGGATGAAGACCAGCGTCAGCGCCACCATGCCGTTCATCATGCCGCCGCCCATGGCGCCGGAGATCGCGACCGCCAGCAGGATCGAGGGGAAGGCATAGAAGACGTCCATGGTCCGCATGATCGCCATGTTCAGCTTGCCGCCGATGAAGCCGGCGAGGACGCCGAGGAAGCCGCCGATCAAGGTGGCGAAGACCACCGGCACCACGCCCATCAGCAGCGACATGCGCCCGCCATGGATCAGGCGCGAGAGGATGTCGCGGCCGAGCTCGTCGGTGCCGAGATGGAAGTCGCGGAAGCCGACCGGGCGCAGCCGGAAGGCCATCGAGGTCTTGTACGGGTCCTTGGGCGCGATCCAGGGCGCGAACACGGCGAGCGCCACGATCAGGACGATGACGAGCGCGAAGGCGAGCGTCACGTAGTCGTAGCGCAGGCGGTAGCCGACATTCTGCCAGTAGCCGCGGACCTTGGTGGCCGGGGCCTGTTCCTCTGCGGTGAGGATTCGGGTCGCCGTGGTGAAATCGGTCATGGCCGCCTCCTCAGGAGCGCTTGATGCGCGGGTCGACCGCGGTCTGGAACAGGTCGACGACGAGGTTGGTGAAGACGAAGACGAGGGCGAGGATCAGGATCGTGCCCTGCAGCACAGGGATGTCGCGTGTCAGGATCGCCTTGTTGAGCAGGAAGCCCGTGCCCGGCCAGTTGAAGATCGTCTCGACCAGGATCGAGCCACCCATCAGGTAGCCGAACTGCAGCCCCATCACGGCCAGGATCTGCGGCATGGCGTTCTTGAGCGCGTGCCGGATCACCGCGAGTTCACCGAGGCCCTTGGCGCGCAGCGTGTTGACGAAGTCGTTGCCGAGCACCTCCGAGACGGCGGAGCGCGTGGTGCGGGTGATCATGCCGACCGGCACCATGCAGAGCGTGATGATCGGCAGGATCACATGCTTGAAGTGGGACCATTCGAAGAGGTTGAAGGTCTCCGAGCCGCGCGGGCCCATGCCGGTCGCCGGCAGCCAGTTCAGCTCGACCGCGAAGATGATGACCAGCACGATGCCGAGCCAGTAATTCGGGATCGAGACGCCGACGATCGACAGGGCGGTGACGCCGCGATCAACCGCGCTGCCCCGGTAATAGGCCGCCAGCGTGCCGAGCACGAAGGCGATGCTGAAGGCCAGCATCACCGCGCCGAAGGAGAGGAAGATGGTGTTGCCCAGCGCCCGCAGCACCTCGTCGATCACCGGCCGGTTGGACTGGATCGAGACCCCGAGATCACCGACGACGGCGCGCGTCAGCCAGGTCCAGTACTGGACTGGCAGCGGCCGGTCGAAGCCGTAGGTCTTCATGATGAGGTCGACGACCTCTTGGCTGGCATCGGCCGGCAGCAGCATCTGGACGGGGTTGCCGGGCGCCAGGAAGACGAGCGCGAAGCAGAAGACCGTGACGCCGATGGCGATCGGGATCGCGTAGACGATGCGCCTTGCGATGTAGTGCCACATGGAGGTCTCCTTCGGTCGGCTCGGGTCCTGGATCACTTTGGGCTCGGAGGGGGATGCGGCCCCGACGGGCCGCATCCCGAAGGCAAGGCCGCGTCAGTTCGTGGTGCCAACGGTGATCGGCGTCAGGTCCTGGAACCAGCTCTGGGCCTGGACGAAGCCCTTGACCTTGGGCGAGAGCGCCCGCGGGTTCAGGTCATGGGTAACGAAGAGCATGGCGGCGTCCGCGTTCATGATCTCGTGGACGCGGGTGATCATCGCGTCGCGCTTCGTCTGGTCGAAGGTGTTGTAGATCTCCGTGATCAGCTTCTCGATCTCGGGGTTCTCGTAGTGACCCCAGTTGCCGCCGGCCGGCGCCCACTGCTTGCGCATGGCGAAGCGGAAGATGCCGGAGAAGGGATCCTGCGTGGCGCGGCTGACATTGACGGCGTGGTAGGCGGGGAACTTCTCGCGGCCCTTGAAGGTGACGTCGAGCAGGGCGTTCCAGTCCATCACCTCGAGCTTGACCTTGAAGCCCACCGCCTCGAGCTGCGACTTGACCAGCTCGTTCATCGGCAGCGGCTGCATCTGGCCCGAGCCGGAGGTCGAGATCGCCAGCGTGACCTCGCAGGGGAAGCATTTCGCCTCCTTGAGCAGCGCGGTCGCCTTCTTCTGGTCGAGCTTGTAGAGGACCGGCTTGCCGAAATAGGGCGAGCTCGGCGGCACGGTCGCGTAGCCCTCCTGGGCCAGGCCGTTCAGCATCTCGACCATTTCGCCGCGGTCCATCGCGTAGTTCGCCGCCTGGCGCACGCGCTTGTCCTTGAAGGGGCCGTCGACGAAGTTGAACTGGTAATGCCAGTTGTGCGGATAGGGCAGCGTGATGACCTGCATGCCCGATGATTTCAGCCGCGCGATGGTGTCCGGCGAGGGCGCCTCGATGAAATCGACCTGCCCCGACAGGAGCGCGGCGGCGCGCGTCGTCGCCTCCGGCATCGGCTGCAGCACCAGGCGGTCGTGCTTGGGGATGCGCTTGGGGTTCCAGTAGGTCTCGTTGCGGGTCATCTCCAGCCGTTCGCGCGGGACCAGGCCGGCGAAGCGGTAGGGCCCGGTGCCCGAGGGCATCTGGGCGTATTTCTCGTAGGAACCCGCCTTCTCGAACTGCGCCTTCGAGATCATCATCCAGAAGCTCATCTGGATGTAGAAGAGCGAGTCAGGCTCCTTGGTGATGATCGCGACGGTGTGGTCGTCGATCTTCTCGGCACGGTCGATGTTGACGGTGCGGGTGCGCATCGCCGCGAACTGCTTGGCGTTGAAATGCGGGACCTTCTCGTCGGTGATGCGCGAGATGTTCCAGAGCACGACGTCGGCGTTGAAGTCCGACCCGTCATGGAACTTCACGTCCTTGCGGAGGGTGAAGATCCAGCGCTTGCTGTCCTTGGGATCGATCTCCCATTTCGTGGCGAGTCCGGGCGTGAGCGAGGCCTCGACATCCGAGCGCGAGAGATCCCAGAGAATGAGCGAGTCGTAGAGCGTGTAGCCAACGAAACGGTAGCCCTCGAAGCCCTGGTCCGGCTGGCCGGTGACGTCAGGGATGTCGCCCGCCGTCATCGCGACGCGCAGCGTCGTCTGGGCCTGGGCCGGGCTGGCAGCCGCGAGCGCTGCCGCGACCACGAGCGAAAAGCCGGCCACAAGGCCAGCGGCGCGAATCCGAGATTTCACGGCAGTGTGAGGCATGCAGGCTCCCTCCGGGATGCGATGAGGTCGTGAGCGGCGTCTCGGATGATTTTAGCAAGGGCCGTGCCAAGCCGGCTCGATTGTGTCCAATCTTCCCGCCGGCCTGATCCAGCGCTCCACGCCCACCTGACGCCCGGTCCTTGGGAGGCGCTGATTTTGGGCGCGGCAACGTCGTTTCGGTGGAAATCGCGAAGTCGGAGCGCCGCCGCCCAAAGTCGGCGAGGCCTTATTGCACACAATTTCGCCAAGACGGCCCGTGTTCGGGCAATGTCCGCCAGCTTGGCGGCCTCGCCATGCTGCGCTGCACAATGCTTCGCCGCCGCAGGCCGACAGCGAGGGCCGCGCGGCCCGACGAAAGACCGCGCCCGGGCGGGCGCGGCCGGCTCGACAGGCCGCCTCGGCTGTCACTCGGCCGCCTGCAGCACCGCGGCACCGGCGCCGATCGCCGCGATGACCTCATCGGTCGACTGGACGTCCCCGAACAGCGCCAGGATGTTGCCGAGCGTCGCGTTGTGCTCCTCGTCGGTGCGGCAGGCATTGCCATCCGAGACAAAGACGACCTTGTAGTTCAGCATCATCGCGTCGCGCGCGGTCGACTCGCAGCAGACATTGGTGGCGGTGCCGACGATGATCAGCGTGTCGATGCCCCGCTCCTGCAGTTGCGCGTGAAGCGTCGACGAGCCCTCGACGAAGGCGCCGAAGCGCTGCTTCTCGACCGCCCAATCCCCGGGCAGGACCTCCAGCTCCGGATAGATCGCATGGCCGAAGCTGCCCCGCGCGAAGGCGGCGATCATGCGCTGCTTGAAGTCACCCTTGGTGAAGTTGTCGAACCACACGCACCAGTCGGCCTGCGTCTCCTCTGTGATCGTGTTCTGGATGTAGACGACGAGGCCGCCGGCGGCTCTGAGCGCCTGCCCGATCCGGTTGACGTTGGGCACGATTTCGCGGGCAAAGGGGATTTCGGCCGGCTGGCCCGGCGCCATGAAGCCGTTCTGGAGATCGACCACGATGAGCGCGGTGCGGGCCGGGTCGAGCGTCTCGAACAGCCTGACCTTGCCACGCCGCTCGACGACGCGCTGGAGAACGTAATCCGGGATCGCGATGGTGTGCATGGGACGCTCCTGATCGACGGGATGAGGGTCGCGCCGACTCCGGCCCCGCCTCGGGCCGCGCCGGCGATAGCCCCAGCGCCGCAGCAAAGCCCATGCCAAGATCGATTGATTGTATTCAATGCAACGCTGCCGTCAAAATGGACGCCTCACTCCGGCGAGAGGCGGAAGCGTCGAGACGAGAGGCTTCCGCGCCGAATAAGCCGAGAGATACCCGCCGCTTTATTGGGCTCTTGCGCACTTCGTCTCCATCGGATTCCGCAGGCCAGCAGGAGAATCGCCGCCGCACGCACGCAGGGCGCCAAGCCCTATTGGATACAATGACATGAGAATGGCATGGCGGTTGCATCGCCCGGGCTGACAAAAGCGGACCAGGGGACAGGGCGATGAGCGAGACGAGCGCGGCTGATCTGAAGCTCGAACTGGAGGTGCTGCTGCGGCGCGCCGAAGTAGCGGTCCCGGCGGACCGGATGGACGCCGTCCTGGCCGGCTATGGCGACCTCAAGCGCATGTGCGCGCTGCTGCGCCAGCCGCGCACGGCGGCCGCCGAGCCCTCCAACACCTTCTCCCTCGTCACGCTGATGAAGGGGGCCTGACATGTCCGGCACGACCAACCCGCTGCACGAACTCTCCATTGCCGAGGCCGGCGCCGCCCTGCGTGCGGGCCAGGTGACGGCGACCGCGCTCGCCCAGGACGCGCTGGCACGGATCGCCGCGCTGGACGGCGCGCTGAACAGCTTCATCACGGTCACCGCCGAACGCGCCCTCGCCGATGCGGCCGCGGCCGATGCCGCCTTCAAGGCGGGCAAGGATGCCGGCCCGATGCAGGGCATTCCCTATGCGCTGAAGGACATCTACGACACGGCCGGCATCCGCACGACCTGCCACTCCAAGCTGCTGGTCGACAATGTGCCTGCGGCCGATTCCGTCGTGGCCGCCAAGCTCAAGGCCGGTGGCGGGGTTCTGCTCGGCAAGCTCTCGACGCATGAGTTCGCGCTGGGCGGCCCGAGCTTCGACCTGCCGTTTCCGCCGGCGCGGAACCCCTGGAACCCCGAGCACATTCCCGGCGGCTCGTCCTCAGGATCGGGCGCGGCGGTGGCGGCGGGTCTGTGCCGCATGGCGATGGGGTCCGACACCGGCGGCTCGATCCGCGGGCCGGCCGCCTATTGCGGCACGGTCGGGCTGAAGCCGACCTATGGGCTGGTGTCGCGGCGCGGCGTCTTCCCGCTCTCCTACACGCTCGACCATTGCGGTCCCCTGAGCTGGACCGTCGAGGACACCGCGATCACCATGGAGGTCATCGCGGGCCATGATCCGCTCGACCCCGCCAGCGCCGACGTGCCCAAGCCCGACTTCCGCAGCGGGCTCGACGGCGATGTGACCGGTCTCCGGATCGCGCTGCCGCGCCATTTCTTCGCGCAGGCCGAGGGCGTCTCGCCCGAAGTCCTGGCCGCGATCGACAAGGCCGCCGCGCTGCTGACGAAGGCCGGCGCGATCGTCGAGGAGGTCACGATCCCCGATTACGAGCTGTTCAACGCGGTCGGGCGGGTGATCATGTTCTCGGAGGCCTTCGCCATCCACGAGAAGGACTATCGCGAGCGGCCGCTCGATTTCGGCCGTCTGACCTTCACCCGGATGATCCTGGGGGCGACGCTGAGCGCCGCCGATCTGACCCAGGCCTATCGCCTGCGCCGGGAGCTGGCGGTCGCGGTCAACCACCAGCTGCTCAAGCAGTACGACGCGATCCTCTGCGCCTCGGCGCTGGCGCCGGCGGCGCGCTTCGACAGCATGTCGGACGCCTTCCCGCCAAACTGGCCGATCCAGACCATGCCGTTCAACGTGACCGGCAACCCCGCCCTATCGATGCCGGCCGGGTTCTCGGCCTCGGGCCTGCCGCTTTCGGTGCAGCTCGTCGGGCGGCCTTTTGACGAGCCGACGGTGCTGCGCATCGGGGCGCAGATCGAGAAGGCGCTGGCCTTGACGGGGCTGAGGCCGACGACAGCCACGCTCAGGCAAGCGGCATGAGGCGTCGGCGCGCCGACGGCCGCGCCCCGGTGCCCGCATGAGCGAGGATGATGCCGTGCGCGCCGTCGCTCCCGTCTGCGAGGAGGCGCCCCCGGCTCGCGCACTGGAACCCTGTCCCGTCGAGGCCTCGGCGGACAGCCTCGCGGCCGCCGCCTCGATCCTCGCCGCCAGCGCCCTCCCGGCTGCAGCGAACGCCCTGCTGACGGCGCGACGACGCCCCCTGGAGCGCGCCCGCGGCTGGTGGCTGGCGGCCACGCCCAATCTGCGCGGCTCACTTCTGATGATCGCCGCCTTCACCGCCTTCGCGGTGATGATGACGCTGATCAAGCTGGCGGGCGGGCGCATCCCGCTGCCGCAGATCCTGATCGTCCGGCAGCTGGTGATGACGCTGATCCTGGCTCTGGTGGTCGGCCGCGCTTTGCCGCGGATCATGCACACCAGCCGGCCGGGGCTGCAGTTCCTGCGAGGGATGTTCTCGCTCGGCGCCATGCTCTGCGGCTTCACGGCACTGATCCATCTGCCGATGGCGGAGGCGACGGCGCTGGGCTTCGCGCAGGTGCTGTTCGTGACGCTGCTCGCCATCCTGATCCTGCGCGAGGTCGTCGACCGGCGGCGCTGGGTCGCCCTGGCGATCGGCTTCGCCGGGGTCTTCGTCATGCTGCGGCCGGGAGGCGAGGCGATGAACGGCTATGCGCTGCTCGCCATCCTCGGCGCGCTGTTCGGGGCCGGCATCACCATCTCGGTGCGCGTGCTCGGCCAGTCCGAGCGCACGGAGACGATCCTGTTCTGGCAGGGCGCGGTGGTGCTGATTGCTCTGGGCTTGCCCGCCGTCTTCCTGTGGACGCCGCCGACGCCGGTCGAGTGGGCGCTGATGGTCGGGATCGGCGTCGTCGGCACGGCCGGGCAATGGCTCGTCACCCGCGCCTACCAGATGGGCGAGGCCTCGGCGCTGGCCCCGCTCGACTTCGTCCGCCTGCTGCTGGCGACGGTGAGCGGCTATCTCGTCTTCGCCGAGCTTCCCAATCTCGTCACCATCGTCGGCGCCGCCCTGGTCGCTGGCGGCACGATCTACACGATGCGCCACAATGCCGGCGCGCGCCGCCTGGCCGCCACGCCGCTGCCGGACAACCCGCCCGCCTGACGCTCCTACCCTCTGACCCGGACGCCAAAGCATGACCCATCACCACCTGAAAGCCAGCGGCGCGACGTGCCATTGGGGCTTTTTTGACGCAGCGCTGAAGCCGAAGCTCGTGATCGCCAGCGGTGACACGGTCACGGTCGATACGGTGACGGGCGCGCCGGAGGTCCACCCCAAGCCGGGCAGCGGCTTCACCACCCCGCCCGAAATCGCCGATGTCCATGCCCATGCCGAGAAGACTTTGCCAGGCCATATCCTGACCGGGCCGATCGCGGTGGAGGGCGCCAAGCCCGGCCATGTGCTGGAGGTGCGGATCGAGGACATCCAGCTCCGGCAGGACTGGGGCTATAACGTCATCCGCCCGCTCGCCGGCACGCTGCAGAGCGATTTCCACGCCACGCGGCTGCTGCACATCCCGCTCGACCTCAACGCCAAGATAGGCAAGCTGCCCTGGGGCCTTGAACTCGAGCTCGCGCCCTTCTTCGGGGTGATAGGCACGGCACCGCCGCCGGCCTGGGGCCGCGTGACCTCGATCGTGCCGCGCGCCTTCGGCGGCAATCTCGACAACAAGGAGATGGTCGCGGGCGCGACGATCTTCCTGCCGGTCTTCGTCGAGGGCGGGCTGTTCTCCTGCGGCGACGGCCATGCGGCGCAGGGCGACGGCGAGGTCTGCGTCACGGCGATCGAAACCGCGCTGCAGGGCCGCTTCACCTTCATCCTGCGCGAGGACCTCGCCTTCACCTATCCGCGGGCGGAGACGCCGACGCACTACCTGACCATGGGCATGGACCCCGATCTCGACCGCTGCGCCGAGATGGCGCTGCGCGACATGATCGTGCTGATCGGCGAGGTGGCGGGGCTGTCCCGCGAGGACGCCTACACGCTGTGCTCGATCGCCGCCGATCTGCGGGTGACGCAAACGGTGAACGGCTCCAAGGGCATCCACTGCATGCTCGCCAAGAAGCTCCTCGTTCCGAAGGCGGCCTGAGATGGATCTGGGTCTGAAGGGCAGGATCGCACTGATCACCGGCGGCAGCCGCGGCATCGGCAAGGCTACCGCCTTGCTGCTCGCCGGCGAGGGCGCCAGGCTCGCCATCGCAGCGCGCGGGGCGGACACACTGGCGCAGACCGCAGCCGAAATCCGGGCCATGGGTGGCGAGGTCCTCACCATCCAGGCGGATTTCCGCAGCCCTATGGAGTCGGCCCGGGCCGTCGCCGAGACGGTCGCGACCTATGGCGGGCTCGACATCCTGATCGCGAATGCCGGCGGCAGCTTCGGCGAGCGCGAGCTGGCAACGTCGAGCGACGCCGACTGGGAGGAGACCTTCCGCTTCAATGTCGGCCATGCGATCGCGGCGCTGCGCGAAGCGACGCCCGCGCTCACCCGCAGCGACATCGGCAACGCCGTCTTCGTCGCCTCGATCTCGGGGCGCGCTCCGGCAGCGCGCGGAGCGCAATATGCCGCCGCCAAGGCCGGGCTGATCCATGCCGCGCGCTCGCTGGCCTGGGAGCTGGGGCCCCACGGCATCCGCGTGAACGCGGTCTCACCGGGCTCGACGATCTTCCCCGGCGGGGGCTGGGAAAAGACCAGGACCGAGCGGCCCGAGGACTTCGCCAAGTTCGAGGCGGAGGATTTTCCGGCGAAGCGGCTGAGCACCGTCCAGGAGATCGCCGACGCGATCGCCTTCGTCGTCTCGCCGCGCGCCACGGGCATCAATGCGGCCGACATCCAGGTCGATGGCGGCCAGCGACGTCCCTCGATCCGCTGAGGGCGGCTCCCGGGCTGGCTCTGATCAGCGAGACCCTGCATCGGCCAGGACGCGCTCGATCGTGCGGCGGGCCATGTCCACGATTCCGGGGTTGGTGTCGCGATAATAGGGCCATGCGATCAGGGCGATCGACAAGGCCCAGCCCTTTCCTCGTGCCCAGCCGGCTTCGTCGCAGGCAAGCTGCTCCCGAAAGCTCCTGCGTTCCGAGGCCGAGAAGAGCGTCCAGGCGGGCAGCAGGTCGCAGGCCGGATCGCCGACGCCGAGGCCGCCGAAGTCGATCACCGCGACGAGCGCGCCGTTCCGCAGCAGCAGGTTGCCGGGGTGGAGGTCGCCGTGCAGCCAGACGGGCGGTCCGCGCCAGGGCGGCGCGGCCAGCGCGGCGTCCCAGGCTCGTGTGACCGCGACGACATCGATGTCGCCGGCGAGGGCGGCGATCGCCTGCCTGACCCGCTCGTCGCGTTCGAGCAGTGGCACGCCGCGCTCGACACCGGCGCTGCCGCTGCGCGGTCCCTCCGACGGGTCGATCGCCTGGAGCGCCTGGATGAAGCGCGCGAGCGTCAGCGCCGCCCCATTGCGGTCGCTGATGGGGCCACGATGGGCGTCCTCGCCGGGGATCCAGCGGCAGACCGACCAGGCAAACGGATAGCCCTCACCTGCGGGGCCGTGGCTAGAGGGACAGGAATGGCGAGCGGCAAGTGAGGCGCCAGGCGAGGCAGCCAGTGCTGCTCCTTGGCGAGGAGTGCGGCCGCGGCCGGATAGCGCGGCAGGCGCAGACAGAGGTGCCGGCCGAGCCGAAACATGGCGTTGTCGGTGCCGCTCGAGGCGATGCGCCTCAGGGGCAGGTCGCGCCAGAGCGGAAACTGGCTGGCGACGAGCCGGCCGACGAGAGCGGCGTCGATCTCGACCTCGTCGGCATGCAGCGTGGGCACGGTCATCACAGGCGGTGCCAGGGCTTGCGCCGACGGCCGCCTGCTGGCGACCGCCGGCGCCATCCCATCAGGAGACGTGAGGCGGCAGGCGGCGGTGCCAGTCGGTGTCGCGCTGGTAGGCGTCGGCGATCTTGAGCACGCGCGCCTCGGCGAAGGGCCGGCCCTGGATCTGGAAGCCGATCGGCAGGCCGTTGGAATCCAGCCCGCAGGGCACGCTGACCGAGGGCAGGCCGAGATAGTTGATCGGCCGCGTGTTGATCGAGACGTCCTGGAAGGTTTCGATCGCGCCCGGCGTGCCGGCGTCGATGTCGGTCGCCAGCAGCGTCGGCACCTTCATCCGCAGCGTCGGCGTGATGAAGGCGTCGCAGACCCCGAAGACCGCGGCCGCCACCGCCTTCAGGATCGCCCCACGCCTCGCCAGCGCCTCAAGGTAATAGGTGCCGGGAATGCCCTGCGAGGGATAGAGCCGGCCGCTCAGATGCACGGCATAGTCCTGCGGGCGCTGGCGCATCCATTGCGCATGGATCGTGCCGCCCTCGACGCGCGAGACAATGCCGCCATAGGTCGAAACCGCATCCATATGCGGGATCGTGACCGGGACGATGACGGCGCCGCGGGCTTCCAACACGGCGACCATGGCGTCAAAAGCGGACTGCACCTCGGGGTCGATGCCGTCGAAGAAGTAGTTGGTGGGCACGCCGATGCGCATGCCCCTGATGTCGCCGGTCAGCGCGGCCTCGTAATCCGGCACCGGCTCGGCCGACGAGGTCGGGTCCTTGGGATCATGCCCGGCGATGACGCCGAGGAAGCGGGCGGCGTCGCGGGCGGTCTGCGTCAGCGGCCCGACATTGTCGGCCGAGAAGGAGAGCGGCATGACGCCATGGCGCGAGACGCGGGTCTGGGTCGCCTTGATGCCGGTGACGCCGCAGATCGCGGCGGGAAGACGGATCGAGCCGCCGGTGTCGGAGCCGAGCGCGCCATAGACCAGCCGGGCCGCAACCGCCGCGCCCGAGCCGGAGGAGGAACCGCCGGTGCAGTAGTCGGTGTGCCAGGGATTGCGGCAATGGCCATAGTGCTGGTTATGGCCGGTCGGGTTCTGGGCGAACTCGGCCATGTTCAGGCCGCCGAGCGTCACCGAGCCGGCGTCCTCCAACCGCTCCATCACGGTGGCGGTATAGGTCGGGCGGAAATCCTTGCGGATCGCCGAGCCGCAGGTCGAGAGCTTGCCGGCCTTGTAGTACATGTCCTTGTGGGCGAGCGGCAGGCCGTGGAGCGGACCCAGCGTAGCGCCCGATTTCCGCTTCTTGTCGAGCGCCTCGGCGGCTTCGAGCGCGGCGGCGCCCTCCAGCCAGATCGCCGAATTGATCGCCTTGTCGACGCGGGTGAAGGCCTCGAGCGCGACAGTGGTGAGTTCGACGGCGGTGACGGAGCCGTCCTTCAGCGCGTCGGCGGCGTCGGTCAGCGAGAGATGCAGGAGCGAGCTTTTCGCGGCGGCGTTCATGGCTGCGGCTCCTTCGTTTCCTGGAGCGCGGCCTCGAAGCTCGACGGCTCGTCCTCGAATGCGAGCTGCCCGCGCAGCGCGGTGAATCCGGCAATGCTGGCGGCCAGGGCGTCGGCCATGATGCCAGCCGCCTCATTGGGCTGGCTGATGCCCGACCATGTCTGCGCCTGGACGGCGACGATGTCCCGCAACGGGGTCTGCATGCCTCTCTCCTCTCTCCAGCACATCAAGAACGTCGCAGTATTGTATGCAAACGACGTGCCGCACCCGGATCAAGCGGCTTCATCGTGCCGTTTTGGATACATCTTCGTTGGCATGGTGCGGCGACGCGGTGGCGAACCGGCCGGAGGTGCGCGCTTGCACGACCGTCAAATTTCGATACATTCCTATTTAACAATATAATGGGAGGTTTCGATGCTGGATCGCCGCTGCATGCTCGCCGCCGGAGCGGCCCTGCTCCTGCCGACGGGACGATTCCCCGCATCGGCCCAGGTCGTCGCGAGGATCGGCGCCGACGCCGCCGGGGTCACCGTCCTGAGCGATGGCGGCTTCGAGATGCCGGCGGCGATGCTGGCGCGCGACATCGACATCGCGCAGGTCCGGGACGCGGCCAAGGTCGAGGGTCCGCTCACGACCGTGCTCAATGTCACCTGCCTGAAGCGCGGCCAGGACACCATCGTCTTCGACTGCGGCTCGGGTGCGAACTTCCTGCCCGGAACGGGCAAGCTCGCCGCCAGCCTGGAGGCGGCCGGCATTGCGCCCGACAGCGTCACCCATGTGCTCTTCACCCATCTGCACCCGGACCATCTCTGGGGTGCGCTGGACGATTTCGACACACCGCTCTTTCCCAATGCGCGCTGGCTCGCCGGCGCCGAGGAGGTCGGCTACTGGACGAACCCCAAGGTCTATGAGGGTTTGCCGGAGGACCGGCACGCCTTCGCGGCAGGCGCGCAACGGGTGCTGAAGGAACTCGGCGACCGGCTGGAGACGCGCACCCCCGGGCAGGACTGGGCGCCGGGCGTCACCGCCTTTTCCACGGCCGGCCATACGCCGGGCCACGTCTCCTTCGCCTTCAACGATGCGCTGGGGCCGGTCTACGTCGTCGGCGACGCGCTCACGCATCCGGTGATCTCGTTTGCGCATCCCGACTGGCGGCCGGCCTCCGACCATGACCCCGACAGGGCGGTTGCGACGCGGCGCGCCCTGCTGGAGCGCGCCGTCGCCGAGAAGGCCCGCATCATCGGCTACCATCTGCCGGGCGCGATCGGCCGCGTCGAGAAGCAGGGCGCGGCCTATCGCTTCGTCCAGCCGGCCTGAGGCGCGGCCGGCGACAAGGCTCAGAGCTTCTTGCCGTCCTTGCCGAACTGCTTGAGGAAGGCGGTCAGATCGGCGATTTCCTTCTCGTTCTTGATGCCGGCGAAGACCATCTTGGTGCCCGGGATCTTGGCGCGCGGATCCTTGATGTAGTCGGCGAAGATCGCCTCGTCCCAGGTCAGGTTCGCCGACTTGTTGGCCGCCGAGTAGCTGTAGCCCTCGACTTCGCCGGTGTGGCGGCCGAAGAGCCCGTTGAGATGGGGGCCGACGCCGTTCTTCGCGGTTTCGCCGACCTGGTGGCAGGCGCGGCACTTGTTCCAGGAGCGCTCGCCGGCAGCGATGTCCTGCGCCGCTGCGGGCGAGGCGGCCGCGAAGGCCGCGGCGACGAGGAGGGCGCGGGTCAGCACGTGCATGAGGTGTCCTTCATCCGACGGGAAAAAAAGGGCCGCGCCCCGGGGCGCGGCCAGGGGTGTCGCACCGCGCGGGAGGGCACGGTGCGGGGGGACGCTCAGCCGAACATGTCGGCGGTGATGGCGGCATACCAGCCCATGTTCTCGGCCTGGTTTTCCTTGCGCAGCGCGTCGCTCTCGCCCGGCTGCGAGACGAAGGTCTCGGTCGCCGTGATCTTGCCGTCCTTGGGCTCGTAGCGGCCGCCGACCTTGATGGTGTCGTCGGTGTCGACCAGCGACCAGCAGGTGTTGACGTAGCGTGCCGGGAAGGTGCGCGCGCCGGTCAACTCGCCGCGGATCGCCATCGCGGCGACCTTGGCCTGGCTGTTGGCCGAGAAGGCGGATTTGGGCATGTCACCGGCGATGCAGGCATCACCGAGGACGAAGATATTGGCATCGACGGTGGACTTCATCGTCGCGGCGTCGATGGCGCAATAGCCGCCGGCCGGTGCGAGGCCGGCGCTGCGGGCGATCTCGCCGGCCATCTGGGCGGGGATGACGTTGACGAAGGCACAGTCCTTGTAGGTCTCGAAGCCGGTCACGACGGTGTTGGTCTTCGGATCGACCGACTTGATGCCGTCATGCACCTTGGGGCCGAGCCATTCGATCATCCCGCCATAGCGCTTCTCCCAGTCGGCCTGGAAGACGCCCTGCTTGGAGAAGGTCTCCTTCGGATCGAGGATGATGATCTTCGCGTCGGCCTTGCCGGACTTTTTCAGCGCATGGGCGAACATCGAGGCGCGCTCATAGGGGCCGGGCGGGCAGCGGAACGGGTTGGGCGGAGCGATCATGACGATCAGCCCGCCATTGGGAACCGCGGCGAGCCGCTCCTTGATCAGCTGCGTCTGGCGGCCGGGCTTCCAGCCATGCGGCATGGTCTCCTCGGCGTCCTTCGACCAGCCCGGCACGGAATCGTATTTGAGATCGATGCCCGGCGAGACCACGAGCCGGTCGTAAGGCAGGCGCTGGCCGGTCGAGAGCACGACCTCCTTCCTGTCACGGTCGATCTGGGTGGCGCGGGCGCGGGCGACCGCGATGCCATGGGTCTTCGCCAGCGCGTCATAGCGATGGACGATCTCGTCGTACGTCTTGAACCCGCCGACATAGAGGTTGGAATGGAAGCAGGTCTGGTAGGTCTCGTTCTCTTCGACCAGCGTGACGGAGATCCCGCCCTGGCTGTCCTTGGCGAGGTAGCGCGCCGCGGTCGCGCCGCCGGCGCCGCCGCCGATGACGACGACGCGCGGCTTGGCCTGGCCGAGGACGGCCGGCGCGCCCAGACCCAGCGTCGCCGCCGCTGACAGGCCCGACAATGTGAATGCACGACGATCGATCTTCATGTCTCTCTCCCGGATTTTTCTTGTTGGTTGTTCGTTCGCTGATATCCCCGGCGGCCTCTTTGCGGGCCCTTGGCGGGCCCTTGGCGGGCCTATCCGATCTTCATGTAGGCGAAGCCCTTGGACTGGAGCGCGGCGACCGTCGCCACGCCCGACGGCACGAAGGAGATGAAGGGGGCGTTGCGCGCCTTGGCCTTGTCGAGCTTGAGGCGGCTGAAGGTGATCTCGCAGAGATGAACCTTGAGCCCGTTCTTCGCGACATCCTCGACCCGCTCGAAGATCTTGGGAACCATGACCTCGTCGCGCCAGGTCGTCTCCTCCAGCGTTTCGAGGAAGAACTTCACGCCCTGGCCATGGGCCACGATCGCCAGTTGCAGCGCGAAGGGGTCTGCCCCATAGGCGGAATAGTGGTTGGCGATGTTGGTCAGCATCTGGACGAAGCGCGGCGGTTCCCCGAAGTCGCAATGGTAGACGCAGGCGACATCGGCCTCCTTCCGGAGATCCGCGAGCTTCAGGTCGCGCGGCGCCGCCAGCGCGGGGGCCGCCAGGCCGGCCAACCCCGCGACGGCCGCGGCCATCACCGTCCGGCGTGACGTCTCGTCGCTTGCGCTGGTCATCTCGACCTCCCTTCGCCTCTCTCCGGAGGCTGGCCTCATCGGGCCGGTTTCAGGCTCTCGTAATAGGCGGCCAAGGCGAGCAATTCCTCGCGGGTCAGGCGGCCCGCGATCGTCTGCATGATCTGGTTCTCGCGATGCTTGTCGCGGTAGGCATCCATCAGCGCGACGAACTGATCGGCCGGATGGCCGACAATGGCCGGGATGCCGCCGACCTGCCGGCCGCTGCTCTGGTGGCAGGCCGTGCACTCGGAGGAGAGATACTCCCCGAGCGCGATGTCGCCCGAGGCCAGGGCTGGGCCGCCGGACAGCGCGGCCGCGACGGCGACGAAGCTGATCCAGCCGGGCGACTGCCGGGAACTCCGCATCAGTCGACCTTCGGCGCCGATTTCGAATCGGGCGTGACGTCGAGCACCGCGGCGCGCCCCGTGATCTTCACCTCCGGTTTGCAGTTCGTCATGCAGGGCTCCTTGCCCCAGAACGCCTTCTCGGCCGTCTCGCGATCATCGTCATAGAAGGCGCCGGCATTGGGAAGCTTCACCGATGTGAAGTTCTTGTCCGACAATTCGAAGTCCTCGTCCTTCACGATGTCGTTGAGGAACAGCAGATAGGCCGTCAGCGCGTAGGTGTCGTCGGGGCTCAGCGACTGTGCGTTGCCGAACGGCATCGCGCGGTGAATGTAGTCGTAGACGGTCGAGAGATCCGGCCAGAACGAGCCGATCGTCTTCTCGGGCCGGTCGGCGGTTAGCGTGCCCTGCCCGCCCGCCAGCACCGGCCAGCGGCCATTGCCTTGGCCGAACTCGCCATGGCAGCTGGCGCATTGGGCCTGGAAGAGCTCGTCGCCCTGCCGGACCGTGCCCTTGCCCGGCGGCAGGCCGACGCCATCGGGGCGGACGTCGATGTCCCAGGCCTTGATCTCGGCCGGCAAGGCGAGGCGGCCCAGCCCGAGCGGCGCGGGCTTCGCCGGGGCGCCAGGCGTGGCCGCCGGAGCCTGGGCCCGGGCGACCGGGGCCGTCTTCTCCACCGGAGGCGTTTTGGCGGTCTGGGCGATCAGCGGGCCGGCGCCGATGATGGCGAGAGCGGCCAGGCCTGACAGCAGGACGGGCTTAAGCGATCTCGACATTCTCGGTCTCCCCGTTGGAGCGGACATGCCAGGTCTGGATGCCGTTGTTGTGGTAGATGGAGTTGACGCCGCGGACCTTGCGCAGCTCGTCCTTGGTCGGCTGGACATAGCCGGTCGAATCCATGGCGCGGGACTGGATCAGCAGTTCCTGCCCGGCCCAGTCGAAATCGACATAGAAGCGCGTCAGCGACTTCTCGAGCACGGGCCCGTCGATGCGGGCGGACTGCCAGTTCTTGCCGCCGTCGAGCGTGACGTCGACCCGCTTGATCGTGCCGCGGCCCGACCAGGCGAGCCCCGAGAGCACGTTGCGGCCCTTGTGCTTGAGCGGCGCCTGCGGCGAGGGATTCGTCACCACCGACTTGGCGTCCATGATGAAGGTGTAGCGGCGCGAGCGGCCATCGGCGAGGAGATCGGTGTATTTCGAGGTTTCCTCGCGCGCCTGCCAGGGCTTGTCGCCGGCCTCGATGCGGCGCAGCCACTTAACCCAGATATTGCCCTCCCAACCGGGAACCACGGCCCGCAGCGGATAGCCCTGCTCGGGGCGCAGCGCCTCGCCATTCATGGCAAAGGCGATCAGCACGTCGTCGAGCGCCTTCTCGATCGGCAGCGAGCGGTTCATGCCCGAGGAGTCGGCGCCCTCCAGCATCAGCCATTTGGCGCTGGGCTTGAGCCCGGCCTCGGCGAGCAGCAGCTTCAGCGGCACGCCCGTATACATGACGTTATGGATCATGCCGTGGGTGAACTGGCAGCCGTTGAGCTGCGCGCCGCGCCACTCCATGCCGGAATTGGCGGCGCATTCGAGAAAGTGCACGTGGTTCTGGCGCGGCATCCGCCGGATGTCTTCCATCGTGAAGACCAGCGGCTTGTCGACCAGGCCATGGATCATGAGCCGGTGATTGGCGGGGTTGATCTCGGCGATGCCGCCATGATGGCGCTCGAAGCACAGGCCCGACGGGGTGATGATGCCGTCGAGCTCATGCAGCGGCGTGAAATTCACCGAGGAATCCGGCGAGGCCGTGAGCCAGGAGACGTCGCGGCGGACGATGTGCTTCTCGAAGGGCGACGGCGTGCCATAGGGGCGCTTGTCGACGCCCTCGCCGAGATAGCGGTTCCAGTCCTGGACCTCGGTGATCAGCGGGTCGGGCTTGGCCTCCTGCGCCCGCAGCGGCAGCGCGGAGGCGGCGAGCCCCGCGCCGGCGAGGCCAGCGGCGCCGAGAAAGCGCCGGCGGTCGAGCGGTTCGGTCTTCGGGTCTGAGCTCATCGGCGGATGTCCCATGGTTGTGGTGCCCAGGATCGGCGGGGCGCGCTCAGGCGCCGCTGACCTTGACGGCGTCGTTGGGGCGGATGCTGACGGTTTTGCGGGCGGCGACATGGTTGCGGACCACGTCCCAGATCGGCGGGCCCTGTGTGCCTTCGTTGACGCTGGCCCAGCCGGCGACGACATATTTCCGTGCCGCATCGATCGGCTGGCCCGATTTCAGATGCGTCAGACCGGAGATGCGGCTGCCCATCGGCTTGCCGACATCGATCGCGTAGCCCATGCCGCCGATGCGGACCATGTCGCCACCACCCTGGAAATAGGGGTCGGGGTGGAAGATGTTGTCGGCGACGTCCTCGAGGATCTCCTTGAGCTGCGCGCCGGTCATCTCGTTGCGGTAGCAGTTGGGGTAGGTCATCGCCGTGGCGTTGGTGATCGCCTCCCAGGTGATGGCGTCGCCCGGCAGCAGCGTGCCGCCCCAGCGGAAGCCCGGCGACAGCGCGATCTCGGCGTCGCGCTGCTCCAGCATGGCCTCGCAGATCAGATCGTCGAAGGTGCCGTTGAAGTTGCCGCGCCGGTAGAGCAGCGAATCCGTCCGGCCGATTTCCTTCGCGAGATCGGCGGCATAGGGCGCGCGGACCTTGGCGATCAGCGCGGCCATGTCCGCATCGGGGGCGATCGCGTCCGAGAAGACCGGCATCAGCTTGAAGCGGATGTCGCTGACCTTGCCGTCCCTGGTGGCGATGTCGAGCCGCGAGACGAATTTGCCATGCGAGCCCGAGCCGACGAGCACGGTGTCGCCGACGCGGATCAGGCCCGGCATCGCGTCATGGGTGTGGGCGGTGAGGATGATGTCGAGGCCCTTGACCCGCGAGGCGAGCTTCTTGTCGACGTCGAAGCCGTTATGGGAGAGCAGCACGACCACGGCGGCGCCCTCGCCCCGCGCTTCGTCGACCTGCTTCTGAATCTCCTCCTCGCGGATGCCGAACTCCCAGTCCGGGAACATCCAGCGCGGATTGGCGATGGCCGTGCGCGGCAGTGCCTGGCCGATCACCGCGACCTTGACGCCGCCCTTCTCAAAGACCTTGCGCGGCGGGAAGACCGGCTCGTTCCATTCCCGGTCCCTGATGTTCTGGGCGAGGAAGGCGAAGGGCGCGCTCTCGGCGATCTCCTTGACGCGCTCGGCGCCGAGCGTGAACTCCCAGTGCCCGACCATGGCGTCGGTCTTGAGGGCCGACATGACGTCGACCATGTCCTGCCCCTTGGTCTGGAGCGAGGACCAGCTGCCCTGCCAGGTGTCGCCGCCATCGAGCAGAAGCACCTTGTCGTCACCGCGCTCGGCCCTGACGGCCTTGACCAGTGTCGCGACGCGGTCGAGCCCGCCCATCCGGCCATAGGTCTTCGCCAGGGCGACGAAGTCGTCCGAGGTCAGGGCGAAGGCGTCGGCGGAGCCGGCGGCGATCTTGAAATGCGCACGGAACTCGGCGTCGACGAGATGCGGCGGCTGCCCCCTGGCCGGACCGACGCCGAGATTGATCGAGGGCTCGCGGAAATGCAGCGGCATCAGCTGCGCATGGATGTCGGTGACGTGCAGGATCGTCAGCGTGCCCAGCGGATCGAAGCGCAGGATGTCGCTCTGCGCCAGCTTCTGCTGCGCCGCCGCCCGCCCGAGCGGGCCCAGCCCGGAGGCTGCCGCAATCGCCGCGGCGGCGGCCGTCGCCTGAAGGAATTCGCGTCTCGTGACCATGATTCACCCTCTGGGCGAACGCCGAGCGCCGCCCACCGGCGATGTCCTCCTGGACATCGCGCGTCACGTCATCAGGAGTGTCGCCGGCCCGGCAGGCCGGCTCGTTCAGCCGACGGTCAGCTTGTTCTTCGAGCTGTACTCGGAGCCGTCGTCATCCTTCCAAACGAAGGTGAACTCGCCCGATTCCGTCGCCTTGAAGAAGAACGACTGGTAGGGGTTGGCCGAGATCGCCGGGTGCCAGTCGGCGGCGAAGACGGGCTTGCCGTTGAAGCTCGCGCTGAACTTGTTGATGATCTTGCGCGGGATGGTCTTGCCCTGGGCATCCTTGCGCTGGCCCGATTCCATCTCGTGGGAGATCAGGGTCTTGATCTCGATCAGCTCGCCGGCGGCGGCCTTGGCCGGGACGCGCACGCGGGGTGTGGGTTTGGTGGTCATGGCGTTGTCCTCACCTGAAGTCGTTTTTTGTGGGGCGGGAGCAGCGACGGTCAGCCGCCGCAACCACCGATGGTGACCTTGACGTTGGCCTTGGCCATGTGGAGGGCGCCGTTCGACATCTCCGCCACGCAGACGATGTTCTGGGTCTGGGCGAGGCGCATGCGGGTCGCGGCCGAGGCCTTGCCGCAGGCGGGCGTGAAGCTGTAGCTGACGATGCCGGGCTGCGGGTTGCCGTCGGCATAGATGTGGACGGCCTTGACGTAGTCGGCCTCCGTCATCGGGCTTTCGACCTCGACATTGACGGGAACGACAAGGCCGTTCTCGGCGATCTCGGGCACGTCGAGCTTGATCTTGCCCTCGCCCAGCGGCTTGTCGCCATAGAGCTTCTTGATCTCCGCCATGACCGCCTTTTCATCGGCGAAGGCGAGGCGCGAGCCGAGAAGCGTCGCGAAAGCGGCGAGCGCGCCGGCCGTGAGGGTGCTGCGGCGGGTCAGGCCCGCGATCAGGGATGGCATCGGCTTCCTCCTTGGAAATGTTCGTGTTCCGCTCTTGACGACGGGGCCGCCACGCGATCATCATTTGCACGTATCGTGATATTGTTTTCTATGAATGTAAAGTCCCTCCGACAGAGAGGGGCGTGCAACGAAGGTCGCAAAACCGCGGCCGCCTGAGGAAACGAAAGGGCAAGGGATGAAGCTCCCCACCATCGGAGCGGCTGTGCTGGCGGCCGCCATGACATTGGCCGCCGGGCACCTGACCGCACAGGCCCCGCCACAGGACGACAGCGAGAAAGAGATCGAGCGCTACCGGCAGATGCTGTCGGACCCGTTCTCGAATCCCGGTTTCCTCGCGGTCGACCGCGGCGAGGTGCTCTGGGCCGAGCCGCGCGGCGCCAAGAAGGCGTCGCTGGAGGCCTGCGATCTCGGCGAGGGACCCGGCAAGCTCGATGGCGCCTTCGCCAAGCTGCCGCGCTATTTCGCCGATGCCGACCGCGTCATGGACACCGAACAGCGCCTGCTCTGGTGCATGGTCACGTTGCAGGGGCTCGACACCGCCGACGTCCTGAAGCGCCGCTTCTCGGGGCCTGGCGTCGCGTCGGACATGGAGGATCTCACCGCCTTCATCGCCAACAAGTCGAGCGGGATGAAAATCCAGCCGCAGCTCAGCCATCCCAAGGAGATCGAGATGGCGGCGGTCGGCGAGGAGCTGTTCTACCGCCGCGGCGGCGTGATGGATTTCTCCTGCGCCACCTGCCACGCCGAGGAAGGCAAGCGCATCCGCCTGCAGGGCCTGCCGAACCTGTCGGTCGCAGGCGCCACGGCTCAGGCGACGATGGCGTCCTGGCCGACCTACCGCGTCTCGCAGAGCGCGCTGCGCACGATGCAGCACCGGCTCTGGGACTGCTACCGCCAGCAGCGCTGGCCGGTGCCCGAATACGGCTCCGACAGCCTGACCGCGCTGACCGTCTTCCTGCAGAAGCAGGCCGCCGGCGGCGAGATCGCCGTGCCTTCGATCAAGCGCTGAGAGGACGGAACCGATGATCCGAACCGCTTTCCTCACCGCGGCCTGCGCCGCCCTCCTGACCGCCGGCCCGGCGCTGGCGCAGCAGAAGCCGAGCCAGGCCACGATCGAGGCCTATGTGAAATCGACCTTCGGCAAGGCCTCGCCCGAATGGCAGGCCCGCATCACGCCCGACGAGTCGCTCGCTGTGTGCAACAGCACGCGCAACAACGTCTCCTCCGCGGATTCGGAGGCGATCATCAAGCGCGAACTGCCGAAGGTCACCTATCCGGCCGACGGCAAGCTGCTCGGCGACTGGAAGAAGGGCTATGCGGTGGCCAACAACGGCCGGGGCGGCCAGTTCTCCGATCCGCCGGGCACCGTCGCCGGCGGCAACTGCTTCGCCTGCCACCAGCTCGACCCCAAGGAGGTCAGCTACGGCACGCTCGGCCCCAGCCTCTCGGCCTATGGCAAGGACCGGAAATACGACGCCGAGGCGATGAAGGACGCCTACACCAAGATCTACAATTCGATGGCGGTGGTGCCGTGCTCGAACATGCCGCGCTTCGGCACCAACAAGGTGCTCGACGAGCAGCAGATCAAGGATGTGATGGCCTATCTGTTCGATCCCGAATCGCCGGTGAACAAATAGGCGCTTCAGCCGCCGGCTGGCTTCTTCCCGGGCCAGTCGGCGAAGGCGCCGCGTTCGTAGCCCTTCTCGCGCACGAAGCGGAACCAGGCGAGGAACTCGCGTGGATCGGGCAGGCCCGGCATCCGCGCGACCTCGCGGGCGGCGGGCGCCCTCGCGCCCAGCCCCTCGGCGGTTTCGGGAAAGAACTGGATCGAGGGTGTTCCCTCGATCGCATAGCGCGCGGCGAAGGCCTTTTCGCCAGGCTTGCTGCCGTCGAAATCGGTCACCGGGCGCTGGCCGAGAATGTTGAGATGCAGGATCTCGAAATTCTCGCGGATGTAGCGCTCCGTCGCCGGGTCGGCGAGATGGACCTCGTGCATCCGGCGGCAGGCCGGGCAGCCCTTCAGCCCCCAGAGGATGGCGAAGCGCTTGCCGGCGGCCGTTGCCGCCGCGAGGTCGTCGGCCAGCTCGAGGAAGCTCTCGAGATACCAGTCGAGCTTGTAGAGGCCGTCCTCACCCAGCGTGGCCCGCGCAGAGGCGGCGCCCGGAATAGCGACACAGAGGCCGGCGGCGAGGATCGTGCGGCGCGTCTGCATGGCCAAACTCCCGGGCGCGGCAGCCGCCGCCAGCCTGTGACTGGCATAAACATACGAATACGACTATGTTACCGCAATGGGTTTGATCCGTTCTCGCGCATGGGCGCTCCTGGCGTTCCTCGCCCTCCTCTGCGCCGGCCCGGTGCCGCTGGCCGCGGCGGCGGAGCTCGTCATGTTCACGCGTGATGGCTGCCCCTGGTGCGCGCGCTTCGAGCGCGAGGTCGCCCCCGCCTATCACCTGACGGAAGAAGGCCGGCTGGCGCCCTTGCGGCGTGTCGAGCTCAGGCCCGGCGGGTCCACCCTCGCCGGGCTCGCGGCGCCCGTCATCGCCGCGCCGACCTTCGTGCTGTTCGAGGATGGCCGCGAAACGGGCCGCATCACCGGCTATCAGGGCGACAATGCCTTCTGGGGATTGCTTGGCAAGATGCTTGCTGACGTGCCACAGCCCATTCACCGGAGCGGCACCGCCGCGAGACTGGATTGACCATGAGCGCGATCGTATCAAAGGCTCTCGAAGACGAACTGCGCGACGGCGCGGAGTTCTCCGCCGAACTCGACGTCCTGATGCGCAAGGCCCGCAAGGCGAGCGACTTCCTCAAGGCGCTGTCGCACGAGAACCGCCTGCTGCTGCTGTGCCTGCTCGCCGAGCGCGAGCGGACCGTGACCGAACTCGAGAACATTCTCTCGCTGCGCCAGCCCATGGTGTCGCAGCAGCTGGCGCGGCTGCGGCTCGACCAGCTCGTGACGACGCGGCGTGACGGCAAGGCGGTCTATTACAGCCTCGCCAACGACGATGTCCGCCGGATGATCGCGGTGATCTACGACATCTTCTGCGGCCCGCCGAAGCCGCCGGCCGCAGAGTGATGTCGCAGCGCCGCCCACCGCTCCTGCCCTGATCGATGGGGCCGCTGCCCGCCTGGTCGGTCGCACTCGTCGGCATCGCCATCGGCGTGGCCTGCGGCTTCACCGCGCGGCGGGCGCGACTGTGCTCGTTCGGTGCGATCGAGGATGTCTGGATCGGCGGCGATACACGGCGGCTGCGGATCTTCGGGCTGGCGCTGGGCGTCGCCCTGCTGGGGACGCAGACCATGGTCTGGAGCGGGGCGCTCGATCCGGCGCTGACAAACTACGTCCCCACCGCCCTTCCCTGGCTTGCGATCCTGCTCGGATCGACGCTGTTTGGCCTCGGAATGGCGCTGGTGGGCACCTGCGGCTTCGGATCGCTGATCCGGCTCGGCACCGGCGACCTGCGCAGCCTCATCGTGATGATGGTCTTCGGTGCCACGGCCTATGCGACCCTGCGCGGCATCCTGGCGCCATTGCGCATCGACCGGCTGGAGGCGATCGCCCTGCCCGTGCCCGGCGCCGCCCGGGGAGACCTGCCCTCGCTGCTGGCCTGGCTGGGCTTCGGCGATTGGCGACTGGTGATCGTCTTGATCGCAGCCAGCCTGCTCATCCTCGCCGTCGCACTCGACAGGCGACTGCGCCGGTCGCCGCGCCTGCTGCTGGCGGGCCTGACGCTGGGCCTCGGCGTCGTCGCCGGATGGTGGGCGACGGGGGTGGCCGTCGATGCGTTCTCCCTTCACACCCGCCCCCAGAGCCTGACTTTCGTCTCGCCCGTCGGGCGCGCGCTCTATGCCGTCCTGACGACGCCCGACGGCCTGCTGGATTTCGGCATCGGCTCGGTCCTCGGCGTCGTGCTGGGCGCGTTCCTGTCGGCGCTGGTCGACCGCGAACTGCGCTGGGAGGCCTTCGACGACCACCATGAAATGCGCCGCCATCTGGTCGGGGCGGTGATGATGGGCGGGGGCGGCATCCTCGCCGGCGGCTGCACCATCGGGCAGGGCATCACGGCCGGCTCGATGATGGCGCTGTCCTGGCCGCTGGCGATCTTCGGCATGATGGTCGGTGCACGGCTGGGCATCGCCTTCCTGATGGAAGGCTCGATCCGCCAGATCTTCCGCCGCTGACCGGGCTTCGCCTCAGTCCGTGAAGACGACGGTCTTGCGGCCGTTGAGTAGGACGCGATCCTCCAGATGATAGCGCACCGCGCGGGCGAGCACGCGCCGCTCGATGTCACGCCCCTTGCGGACGAGATCGTCGGGCCTGTCGCGATGCGAGATCCGCTCGACGTCCTGCTCGATGATCGGCCCCTCGTCGAGATCGGAGGTGACGTAATGGGCGGTGGCGCCGATCAGCTTCACCCCGCGCTCATGCGCCTGGTGATAGGGCTTGGCCCCCTTGAAGCCCGGCAGGAAGGAGTGGTGGATGTTGATGCAGCGGCCGGCCAGTCGGGCGGAGAAGGCATCCGACAGGATCTGCATGTAGCGGGCGAGCACGACGAGGTCGCTGCGCGTCTGCTCGACCAGCCGCCAGATCGCCGCTTCCTGCTCCGCCTTGTTGGCCCGGTCGACCGGCAGGTGATGGAAGGGCAGATCGCCGAGATCAGTCGAGGCGATGTGCTCGCGCGCATGGTTCGAGACCACCGCGGTGATGTCCATCGGCAGTTCGCCGATGCGCCAGCGATAGATCAGGTCGGCCAGGCAATGGTCGAATTTCGAGACCAGCAGCAGCACGCGCTTGCGCTCGGCCGCATCGCGCAGCGAGACGGCCATGGTGAAGCGCAAGGCGAGGTCGTCGATGCGTGCGCGGATCACATCAGGCGGGGCGGCGCCCGGCAGCCGGTCGAAGACGACGCGCATGAAGAAGCGGCCGGTCTCGAGATCGTCGAATTGCTGGGCGTCGCGGATGTTGCAGCCGGCTTCGGCGAGAAGCGTCGAGACGGCGGCGACGATGCCGGGCCGATCGGGACAGGACAGGGCGAGGATCATCGTGGATGCGGACATGAGGCTGGCCCGCACTCGGCGGGTCCCTGGTCGAAACGGGTTTCGGGAGAACGGAGGGTGGGGAGCGCGCAACGCGCAGCCTTCAACCTCGGCCGCGTTCAGGCCGTTGCCAACGGGCAAGGCCCGTCCCGTTCCCGCTCGCCTGCAAGGTCATCGCTCTGCAGCACCCATCACCCGCCCACAACGCCCATGGGCGGGCTCGTCGTCAAGCGCGTTTGGTCGCGGCCGGGCGCCGCAGCGGGAGCCTCGGCGTGATCGCAGCGTCCAGACCGATCACTCGTTGACGCGGTCGAGGCCGATCGTCAGCGAGATCGCGAGCAAGGCGAGCATCGCCAGCATGATCTGAACGCTGGAGACCGCAGCGACGAGCGGCGAGTTGCTGTTCTGGACGATGGCGAGCAGCTCGATCGGCAGCGGCCTGTCGCGGTAGCCATGGGTGAAGATCGTCACCGAGAGATTGTCGACGCCCTCGATGAAGGTGAAGACCGCACCCGCCAGGATCGCGGGCAGCAGCAGCGGCAGGGTGATGGTGCGGAAGGTCTGCCAGCGGCTGGCGCCGAGATTGGCTGACGCCTGTTCCAGCAGCGGGTCGAGCCGCTGCAGCCGCGCCATCACGGTGCGCACCATCACGGCCATGACATAGACCGAGAGCGAGACCGACTGCAGCCAGATCGAGGGGCCGATGCCGAGCAGCGCGCCCGAGAACAGCACGGCGACGCCGAGCACGATGCCCGGCACCATATGTGGCACCAGCACGAAGACGGAGAGCGCCGTGGCGCCGCGGAAATCGCCCCGCGCGCAGGCCAGCGCGGTCGGCACGCCGAGCAGAATGCAGAGCGCGGTGACGTAGAGCCCGACCTTGATGCTCGTCCACATCGCGTTCACCAGCACGGGCTGGTTGAAGACCTTGACGTACCAGTCGAGCGTGAAGCCCACAGGCGGGAAGCTGATATAACCGCGCGTGTCGAAGGACATCATCACGACGATGACCGCCGGCAGCAGCAGCAGCGCGAGCGCCAGCACCGCGAGCGCGATGATGAAGCCGATGCCCAGCCGGTCGAGGAGTTCGGCGCCGTCGATCCGCTTCATCGCTGCGCCACCCGTGTCCAGCGCGTCCCGATATGCGTCAGCCAGGCGAAGACCAGCAGGACGGCGAGGCAGGTCGCCATCAGGATCATCGCGGTCACCGCGCCCTTGCTCCATTCGAGCGAGTAGACGACCTGTTCGTAGACCATCGTCGCGGCGTTGAGATAGTTGCCGCCACCCAGGAGCTGCGGCACCACGAAGGTGGTGTAGCTCAGCGTGAAGACGAGCGCGGCGCCGGTGCCGAGGCCGGGCACGCTCAGCGGCAGGATGATCGTCCGCAGCGTCGCCAGCCGGCTCGCGCCGAGATTGGCGGAGGCCTCCTCCAGCCTGGAATCATGCCGGCTCATCACCGCGATCAGCGGCAGGATCATGATCGGCAGATGGATCTGCACCATGCCGATCAGCACCGCCCAATGCGTGTTGATGATGCGCAGGGGCTGCGAAATCAGCCCGAACTCCATCAGCGTCGCATTGACCACGCCGCGACCGCCGAGGATGACGATCCAGGCATAGGTCCGGACGATGCCGCTGGTCAGGATCGGCGCGATCGTCAGCACGAGGATGATGCGGCGCACCCAGGGGCCGCCGATCAGGAACAGATAGGCGACGGGGAAGCCGAGCAGGCTGCAGAAGAAGGTCGTGGTCAGCGCCAGCGTCAGCGAGCGCCGGAAGGTGGTGTGGTAGAGCGGGTCGGCGAGGGCCGTGGTGAGATGGCGCAGCGACAATTCCTGCGAGACGATGACACCGCGCGACACCACGATGTCCGAAAAGCCGAGCGAGAGCAGGACGCCGAAGGGAATAACGGCGACCACGACGAGGACGACGATGGCCGGCACGGCCGGCCAGATCCCGCGCCCCGAAAGGAGCTCGTCGACCAGCCGCAGCAGGAGGGGCCGGCGGGTCATGCGCGCGGGAAGGCGATGCAGGCGGCGGGATCGCGCAGACGCAGGGCCACGCGGTCGCCGACGTTGATGCGGGCCAGGGTCTCGTCGCGCAGCGCCACGACCCGGAGCGAAGCCCCGTCTGCGAGTTCGACCTCGTACTCCATCAGCGCGCCGACATGGCGGCGGAACCGGACGCTGCCGCGCCAGCCCGCCTGGTCCGCGCCGGCCGGCTCGATCAGGACGTTGTGGGGGCGCAGCATGACGCGAACCTCGCCGTCGAGCGCCGTCGCAACGCTCTGGCCGTCCGGCAGGGTCACCCGGCCCCGGCTCGCGAGGCCGTTCCAGAAATTCGAGGCGCCGACGAAATCGGCGACATAGGCGCTGGCGGGGCGGTCGAATACCGCCTCCGGCGTGTCCAGCTGCTCGATCCGGCCGGCGCGCATCACGGCGATGCGGTCCGACATGGTCAGCGCCTCTTCCTGGTCGTGCGTGACGAAGATGGCGGTGATGCCGAGGCGCTTGATCAGCTGGCGCATCTCCATCTGCATGGTGCCACGCAGCTTGGCATCGAGCGCGTTGAAGGGCTCGTCGAGCAGGAGCACGCGCGGCTCCAGCACCAGCACGCGGGCGATCGCGACGCGCTGCTGCTGCCCGCCGGAGAGCTGGGCCGGATAGCGCTCCTCGAAGCCGGTCAGCGAGACCGTCTGCAGCGCCTGGGCAACGCGACGGCCGATCTCGGCTGCAGGAACGCCGCGCATGCGCAGGCCATAGCCGACATTCTTCGCTACGGTGAGATGGGGAAAGAGCGCATAGCTCTGGAAGACGACGCCGACGGACCGGCGGTTGACCGGGACGGGGATCGTATCCCGGCCGTCGATCAGGACCTCGCCCTCGTCGGGCGTCAGGAAGCCGGCGATGCAGCGCAGCAGCGTGGTCTTGCCGCAGCCCGACGAGCCCAGCAACGTCAGGATCTCGCCTTCCTGCGCGACGAGCGAGCAGCGGTCGAGCACGGTGAGGCCCGCGAAGCGCTTGACCGCATCGCGGATCGCCACGACCGGGGCGGCTTCCGCCGTCCCGGTCGCCGGGATGGGCGCAGCCGCGGTGGTCACCCGGCGAACATTCGGTCGAAGGCCTCGACGATCTTGCCGCGGTTGGGCGCGACCTTCGGCCAGTCGACCGAGACCATCGACGCGATCTCCTCCGGCGTGGAGGGCAGGAAGGCGGCGGCCCCCGCCGGGGCGACGATGCCCTTCACCGTGGTGCCGAAGTAATAGGGCGGCTGGGCGGCGAAGGTCTGGCTCTCGTTGGTGAGCAGGATGTCGGCGAATTCGTGGATCAGGTCGTTATGGGCGGTGCGGGCGAACTTGACGATCATCGTCGGCAGGATCAGCGGGCCCGGGCCGGTGACCTTGGCGTAGCCGAGCGGCAGGCCGCTGGCGATGGCGATGCCGGTGTTGTCGTGCCAGAGCGGGCAGAGACCGATCTCGCCGCGCTCCAGCATCTGCTGCAGCAGGTTGGGATTGCGCCCGACCAGCGGCTTCAGCTCCTTCCACTTGGCGAGGCCGAAATCGGTGTCGGAATCCGGCCGGCCGAAGGCGGCGGCCGCGATGGCGACGCAGGCGAGGCCGAGATTGGACTGCGGCCGCGAGAGCCCGATCTTGCCGGCATATTCCGGCTTCCAGAGATCCGCCCAGGTCTTGGGCGGGTTCGGCACCATCTGCTTGTTGTAGGCGATGCCGATGCCGGCATAGCTGATCGGCACGCCCATGCCATAGGCGTAGGGCGGGAAGCGCGGGTCGATGTTCTTGGCGTTGGGCACCTTGGCGAGATCGAGCGGCTCGAGCACGCCCTCGTCGACGGCATTGATGATCGCGGGCGAGCCCATCACGGCGAAATCATAGGGCGAGGCGCCGCGGGAGGCCTTGATCTGCGCGATCGCCTCGGCCGAAAGGCCGCCGATGATGCGCAGCGAGACGCCGGGATACTTCTTGGCGAGGATCTCGCCGGCGCGCTTCAGCGGATCGTCCTGGGCGCTGCCATAGCCGATCATGACCAGCTCCCGGGCCTGGGCCCGGAGCACAGAAGGCGAGGCGATCGCGACGCTGCCGGCGGCAGCCCCGAGGAAATGGCGTCGAGACAAAGTCGTCATGGAGGATCTCCCCGGCCTGGCTGCATCGGATCGGTGCCCGCGCGAAAAGCGCAGGCGGCGCTGGTGTCGCTTTCAATTTGCGGACAAACGAAAACAATCGCAAGCATAAAACTTAGCCAGACCCCGCCGATTTTTCGAGCGCTCACGCGATGGTGACCTGAACCCCCGCCGCCTCGAGCGCCTGGATGTCGGCGGCAGCGGCGCCGTTGTCGGTGATCAGCAGATCCGCCTGGCCCAACGGGGCGATCCGCGCGCTGCCGACATGGCCGATCTTGCCGTGATCCGCGACGAAGACGACACGGCGGGCCGAGGCCATCATCGCCTTCTTGACCTCTGCCTCCTCCCAGTTGCCGTTGGTGAAGCCGCGGGCGGCATCGACGCCGGCGCAGCAGAGAAAGGCGAGGTCGGCGTTGATCTCGCGCAGCAGCGTCGTGCCGAAGGGCGAGATCAGGCTGCTCGCCCGGGCATTGCGTCCGCCGCGCTTGAGGCGCCCGCCGGTGACGATGACGGTCACGCCGGGATGGGCGTGCAGCGCCAGGGCGATGTCGAGCCCGTTGGTCACGACGACGACGTCGGTGAGCGCCTCCGGCAGGGCATGGGCGATGGCGAGCGTGGTCGTGCCGGCGTCGAGAATGACGGTTTCGCCGTCGCGGACGAGAGCGGCGGCCTGATCGGCGATGCGCTGCTTCTCCTCGGAGAAGGACTGGCTCGGCAGGTCGACGGGGCGCTCGAAGCGGGCCGGACGCAGCGCCATGGCGCCGCCGCGGATGCGGCGGATGAGCTGGCGCTTCTCCAGCGCATCGAGATCGGCGCGGATCGTCACGGCAGAGACGCCGAGCTCCCCAGCCAGCGCCGCGACCTCGACCACGCCCTTGCTCGCGAGCTGTTCGATGATGCGCTCGTGGCGCGGCAACGTGCGGCCGCGGGCGAGGTCGGGCAGGGCTTGCGTCTGGGGCATGGCGGGCTTCGATGTCACTTGCGTTACCAGATAAAATGAAGGATATCGAAAGTCCAGATTGCGGTGCCGACGAGCGGACCGCGACCAGACGATCGACAGGACGGGACCAGCATGGCCGACCACATGCAGCAGTTCAAAGCCCTCAAGCGCGAATCCTCGTCGGATGCGCCCGGAGATCCGGAGCGCTTCCGGCGCGTGGAGCTGACGCATACCGAGATGATGGCCCAGGGCGACGCGATGAGCCGCACGCTCGCGACCACCGCGGAGGCCGTCCAGCGCATCGCCGGCGAGATCGCCGCGCGGCCGCTGCGGCGGGTCGTCATCACCGGCTGCGGCGATTCCTGGATCGCCGGCATCGGCGTCAGGCTGGCCTATGAGCGGCTGCTCGGCGTTCCCTGCGAGCCCTATGAGGCCTTCGACCTCGAGCAGTACGGGCTCGACCTCGTCGACGACGGCACGCTGATGATCGGGCTGAGCTCGAGCGGCAACACGGCGCCGGTGAGCGCGAGCCTGAAGGCCACGATCGCGCAGGGCGGCTATGCCGTCGCGCTGACCAATACCGCGACCTCGGCGATGATGCGGGACTTTCCGTCCGCCTTGCTGATCCAGGCCACGCGCGGCGGCTGGCCGACTCAATCGAGCACCGCCGCCATGGCCCTGCTGATTGCGCTCGCACTGGCGATCGCCAAGGCGAAGGGGCTCGGCGAGGCCAAGGCTCCGGGCCTGGCGGCCGATCTCGCAGCGCTGCCGGCCGTGATGGATGCCGTCGCGACCGGCTTCTACGACAAGGCGAAGGCGCTGGGCGTGGAGCTCGCCCGCAGCGACATGATGCTGCTGGCCGGCGCGGGCCCGCATCTGGCGCCCGCCGCCTTCGGCGCGGCCAAGCTGAAGGAGCTGGCGCCGATCCACGCCATCGCCTTCCCGCTGGAGGAATACCACCATTACCGCACGCAGAAGGCCGGCGACCCGCTCTTCCTGATCGCGCCCGACCAGGCGAGCCGGCAGCGCGCGCTGGAGACCGCCATCGTCGGCAAGGGCGTCGAGGGGCACACCATCGCCCTGGTGCCGGAGGGCGAGAGCGATTTCGGCCCCTATTGCGCCCATGTCTGGCATCTGCCGCCGGTGCGGATCGAGCTGGCGCCGCTGGTCTACAGCGTGCCGCTGCATCTGTTCGGCTACCACGTGACCAAGGCGCGCGACGCGCTCGGCCTCGGCGCCCCGCGGCTCGGCGGCCTCGCTGCGTGACGCCGGAGCTCGTCACCGCGGGCGGGCTGACGGTCGATCATGTGATCTCGGCCGACGGGACGGTCGCGCTGGCGCGGGTCGGCGGCAACGGCGCTTATTCCAGCGTCGGCGCCCTGTGCTGGCGCGAGCATGTCGGCCTCGTCAGCGTCGCGGTGGCGAGCTACCCGCGCGAGACGCTGGCGCGGTTGCGCGATAGCGGCGTCGCGCTCGACGGCGTCGTCATGGTCGATGTCGCGCTCGAGAGCGGCAACTGGTTCATCTACGACGACGAGGGCCACCGCAGCGAGCGGCTGACCAGCCGCCCCGAGGAGCTGGCGCAGGCCGGTTTCCCGACCGACCGGCTGACGCCCCAGCAGGTCGATGACTGGCAGGCGCATCTGCGGCGGCGCGGCGACGGCGGCGAGCTCTCCTATTCGCAGTTCCGCGACACGCATCCGATGGTCGCCGCACAGGTGCCGGAGCACTATCTGCGCGCCCGCGGCGCCCATTGCGCGCCAAGCCGCCCGGTCGTGCTGGCAGACCTGCTGCCCCTGTTCAACGGCCGCGGCATGGTGGTGACACTCGATGCCGGCTGGCAGCTGGCGGAACTCTCGCTCGACGATCTCTCGCCCTTCCTCGCGCAGGTCGATGCCTTCCTGCCGAGCGAGATCGAGCTCGCCGCGCTCGTCCCCGGCGCGCCGATCGAGCAGGCGCTGGCACTCGCGGCAGCGCGCTGCCGCGGCACGGCGGCGGTGAAGCTCGGGCCGCGCGGCTGCCTCGTCTGGGACAAGGAGGCCAGCGCGCTGGTCGCCGTGCCGGTGATCCCGACCCATGCCATCGACCCGACCGGCGCGGGGGATTCCTTCTGCGGCGGCTTCCTCGCCGGGCTCGTCGAGACGGGGGATCCCGTCCTTGCGGCCGCCTATGGCGCCGTCTCGGCCTCGCTCATCGTCAGCCGCCATGGCGCCGACGGGGCGCTGCCGATCGACCGCGCCGCCTGCCGCGAGGCGCTCGCGCGCCTGACCTCCTCCATCGCCCGCGCGCCCATGCCTGCCCGACACTTGTCCGCCTGATCCTTTTCCGCCTGCCCCTTGCCCGCCTGACCCTGCCCCCACTGCCCAGGAAGCCAGCCTTGACCACGCTCCGCGTCTTCGCCGCCCGCCCCCTCGTCATCGCCGCGCTGCACCTGCCGGATTTCGGCCGGATGCGCGACAAGAGCATGGCCTGGCTGGAGGATTATGTGGCGACCAATGCGCGGGTCTTCGCGCAGGCCGGCGTTCCCTACATCAAGCTGCAGGACCAGACCCGCGAGGCCGGGCCGATGGCGGCGAGTTCCCTCGCCATGACCGCTTCGCTCGCCCGCTTCCTGCGCGCCGAGGTGCCCGATATCGGGCTCGGCATCATCGTGGAGGCGCATGATCCGGTCGCCTCGCTCTCGATCGCCCATGCGGCGGGGGCCGATTTCGTGCGGCTCAAGGTCTTCGTCGGGGCCGCGATGACGGCGCAGGGGCCGCGCACCGGCATGGGCGCGCAGGCGCTCGCCTTCCGCAACGCGCTGGGCCGCGACGACATCGCGATCCTCGCCGACGTGCATGACCGCACCGCCGTGCCGATGTCGTCCGAGACGCCGGAATTCGCCGCCGAATGGGCGCAGAAGACGGGGGCCGACGGGCTGATCCTGACCGGAGCGGACTGGGCGGATTCGCTGTCGCGCATCCGCCGCGCCCGCGAGACGGGAATCAAGCGGCCGATCCTGCTCGGCGGCAGCGTGACGACCGCCAATGTCGGCGAGGCGCTGACCGCCGCCGACGGCGTGATCGTCTCGACGGCCCTGATGCGCAAGGACGCCGCGGCGTCCGACTTGCTGCGCTGGGATCTCGATCTCTGCCGGCGCTTCATGGACGCCGCGCGCGGCTGAAACGGCTCACCGGCCCGCCGGCCGGATCGGGCGTGCCCACACCGGCCGGCGTTGCCGATCACGGCGATCACCCGCAATGTCGCCCCGCGGGAACGATTCGTCGGGCTCGCGGTTGATCTTCAACCGCGCAAGCGCGGCGCGAAAGGAATTCTCATGACACGGTCCTCGTTCCTCGCCGGCATCATCGGCGCCCTTGCTCTGGCCGGGATCGGAACGCTCACGCCCGCTTCCGCCACGGAGGCGCTGCCCGCCGAGACGGCCCTGCGCCTCGACCTCCAGGAGGCCGACTACAGCATGACCGCCGCCAAGCGGCGTCGGCTCTACATGATGCAGGAAGCGACGCGGCCGCAGCGTCATGGCGGCGGCGGCTATGGGCGCGGCCCCGTCTACGGCCAAGGCTACGGCCCGAGGCCCGGCTACGGCCCCCGGCCCGGCTATGGTCCCCGCCCCGGCTATGGGCCGCGTCCGGGCTATGGCTATCGCCGTTACGACCGCTACTGAGGAGCGCTTCGGCCCGGCCTCGCACGGCCCGCCCTGAAGCCTTGACCAACCATCCTGCCGCCGATGCGCCCTGCGCATCGGCGGCATTGTTCTATCCGTGGCAGCGTCGCCGCGACCTCTTTCAGGCGTCAGAGCACCTGGCTGAGGAACAGCCGCGTCCTGTCGTAGCGCGGCGCGCCGAAGAAGGCCTCGGGCGGCGCCTCCTCGACGATCTCGCCCTGGTCCATGAAGATCACCCGGTCGGCGACCTTGCGGGCGAAGCCCATCTCATGGGTCACCACGACCATGGTCATGCCGCTCTCGGCCAGCTCCACCATCGTGTCGAGCACCTCGTTGATCATCTCGGGATCCAGCGAGGAGGTCGGCTCGTCAAACAGCATGATGCGCGGGCGCGCGCAGAGCGCCCGGGCGATGGCGACGCGCTGCTGCTGGCCGCCGGAGAGCTGCAGCGGATACTTGTCCGCCTGTTCGGGAATGCGCACGCGGGCGAGGAAGGACATGGCGAGGTCCTCGGCCTCCTGCTTGGGCATGTGCCGCACCCAGGTCAGCGCGAAGGTGCAGTTCTCCAGCACGGTCAGGTGCGGGAACAGGTTGAAGGACTGGAAGACCATGCCGATCTCGCGGCGGATGGCGTCGTTCTCGCGCACATCCCGGCCGTAGCTGCGGCCATGGATGCGGATCGTCCCCTCCTGATGGCTCTCGAGCTGGTTGATGCAGCGGATCATCGTCGATTTGCCCGAGCCAGACGGCCCGCACACGACGATGCGCTCGCCCTCCTGCACGCGCAGGTCGATATCCTTGAGAACATGGAAGGCGCCGAACCATTTGTTCAGCCCGATCAGTTCGATCGGCGGCGCTCCGGCAACGGCCTCGCTCATCGGCGCTCTCCCGCCGAGAGGCGCTGTTCGAGGTTGAGGCTGTATTGCGACATGCCGAAGCAGGCGACGAAGTAGATCATCGTCACGAAGAAGAAGGGCTCCAGGAACAGCCCAAGCCAGCGCGTGTCCTCGCCGACGGCGCGCGCCATGCTGAGCAGATCGAACAGGCCGATGATCGAGACCAGCGTGGTGTCCTTGAACAGGCCGATGAAGTTGCCGACGATGGTCGGGATCATGATCTTCAGCGCCTGCGGCATGATCACCAGGCCGGTCGCCTGCCAGAAGCCCAGCCCCATCGCCGAGGCCGCCTCGTACTGGCCGCGGGGAATCGCCTGCAAACCACCGCGGACGACCTCGGCCATATAGGCCGCCGCGAACAGGCAGACGGCGACGATGGCGCGCAGCAGCTGGTTGACCTCGACGCCGACGGGCAGGAACAGCGGCAGCATCGTGTTGAACATGAACAGGATGGTGATCAGCGGCACCGACCGGAACAGCTCGATGAAGGCCGTGGCCAGCAGGCTGATCAGCGGCATCCGCGAGCGCCGCGCCAGCGCCAGGACGATTCCCGCCGGCAGCGAGAAGGCGATGCCGATCCCCGAGATCACCGTCGTCAGAAAGAGCCCGCCCCAGAGGCGGGTCTGCACGAGCGACAACGCCATGGCTTGCACCGCGACGAAGGCGACCGCGTAGACGAGGAGCAGGGCGGCGAAGCCGATGCGGCGGCTCGCCTCCTCACTGCGGTTGCTCGCGCCGACGGCGCCCACCACGAAACGGGTGAAGCTCAGCCCGGTCGTCATCTCGGTCGCCGTCGTCAGCAGCGCCCAGAGGAAGGCGGCGAGCCCGAGCGCGATCAGGGCGCTCCAGATCGCACCCTTCTCGCCACCGAGGAAGAGAAAGGACGCCAGCAAGGGAAACAGCAGCACCAGCGATAGGCCGATCTCGACCTTCGAGCGGACGCGCGGCAGCCAGAGCGGCACCGCCCACACCAGGAGGACCAGCGCGGCGAGATTGATCCGCCAGACCTGGTCCTTGGGGTAGAGGCCGTAGATCAGATTGGGAATCCAGGCGACGACGCCTGGCCAGCAGGCACCGGAGCGACCGACCTGGTCCAGACATTCGCGCCGGTTGGAGGCCTCCCAGACGGCATTGCCGACCGCCCAGGTGAGGATCGCATCGAGGAAGGCATAAACGATCCAGAGACCCAGCAGCGTGACCACGGCGCTGGGAATGCTGGAGAACATGTTCTGGCGGATCCAGCCCTGGATGCCGAGCGTGCTGGCGGGCGCGGCCCGGGCCGGCTTGGGCTTGAAGATCTCGGCGGGCGGCAGGCCGGACGAGGCGGCCATGGGGCTCGAGGTGTTGGCCATCGCTCAGCGCTCCCGGATCAGGATGGCGCGGTTGTAGCGGTTCATCGCCAGCGAGACCGCCAGGCTGACCAGATGCCGTATTAAGCCAGTAGCGCCCTATGATGAGGCACTGGCACTGGCAACTGGAGGAACTGAAATGGAAAAGTATGTTGGCATCGACGT